>Ga0307514_10001127_pt1 | contig 36926 bp, 46 predicted proteins | sample 16_EM_MG_FD_203088 | JGI IMG/M metagenome (GOLD analysis project Ga0307514, IMG submission 203088) | Populus trichocarpa ectomycorrhiza microbial communities from riparian zone in the Pacific Northwest, United States - 16_EM | ecosystem: Host-associated > Plants > Roots > Unclassified | place... | reverse complement strand
AAACCCGAGCTTATATTATTGAGAACCTACTTAAGGAATAGGATCTACGGCAGTGGACCTTAGTAATCCAGAAAGTATCAGAGGATACTTGGGATAATAGTTACTTAGGGAATACACCCCCGTAACAGCAGGTAAGAGGATGTCATCCAGTGGAAGGTAGCTGTGGCCACCACACAGAAGTGTCTGGGCACCAGCTATGCCGGCAGCTTGTTGGCCCTAATAAACGACCCACAAATGCGTTGGGCTACTAAATTTCATCACAGTCTTGACCCATCTAGCAGCAGTAGTGTTATCAAAGATTGGGGTAACATTACGGGTGTATGGACCACCATCTCCATTCAGCTGCTCCTGGCAGCCACAAAGCACTCGGATATCCCAGTTCATGTAAGGTATGAACACAACATAAAGTGCCAACCATAAATCAGGCAATGGGTGTAGGAGGGTCTTGTGAGGGTGCAAAACAATCGCCGTGATGAGCTGAATGCAGATGCTTTATGGTTTTCAACATTGAATGCATGTTGCAATTGAGTGAGCGATTGAACACTTTGCAAACGTGTGAAGGAGGATGAGGGAAATCCTACAAGAGTTGTAGGACCCCTTGTTGGAACAAGTCAACATCTGTAAAATGTAAATTGGTCTGGAAGGAACATGCAATCCTCCCAAGCACTTCGCGAGACCTCACCAGTACTTTCAAGTACTTCGAGATGCTCTCAGACCCCCCTGGAGCTAAACCAAGTTCTCTCAGACTCTCCAAGATCATTCTCAGGTGTTTCTGCAAGCACCTGAAGTTATCAAGGTTCATTCAGGATGATACAAGATTAGACTTAGACAATAGTCAAATTTTGGAGCTCCTGGGACATCTGTGCAGGTCTGTGGGAGACTGCAAAGTAATCTGAGATGGCTAGGCAGCTCTGCGGCATACTTCGTGAGCAGCCGAGACCGCTGTACAGCTATGCGGGAGAATTTGTGCTGTATTCTCATTGCAGTGGTTCTTTCCTCACCAGAAGACATTTTGTCTTTGTTACAGTCACAAGTTTCACTCAATCATAACATGACATACATCATTGTTAGGGGTTCTCTCCTAGCAGTGTAATGGTATTTGATGTACCATGCGGTATGACCTTTAGCGGGGGCATAATAATCACGTCTCCATTGGATAAGCATGGGTTTCATGGCTTAGCAGAATCATTGACAGCACAAGGTGCCGCGGCAGCTGATTTGAGGACGCAACAACGCCGCCAGATTGAAAGGACTAGTTCCTGCTGAGCGGATTGTTTTCAACCAGATTCATTGTTAGATACTATGCGGTTACACATAAGTGCACTGCAGTGAAGTGCTAGTAGAGGGCTCTCCTGTTTCCAAGCCTCTTGGATGCGGGGCACGTCCGGGTTTTGAGGACAACCTAAGCATTTACACCACTGAGGGATTATGGCGTTTGTTTTAGCCAAAAGCGGCCATCATTCATTGACTTGAGTGAGGAGGTGTTGCAATGACAATCAAAGTTTTGATTACGCGCATAAAGTCTACGTTGGCATAGCAGCGGATAGAGTAACTGACTTAAGACTATGAATGATTAATATCATAGCATATTAATTGCCTAATAGATGTGTCATCTGGATATGCACGTTCCAACTACTGATATGAAAAAATGATTGCTACAAGTCCAAGTTAAAGTTATGGTCTGATTTATGAGCCGATATGATATCATACATGAACACGATAACCAAAGGTACGCATGGCCATTGGCAGTCTGGCCCGGTCACGGTACGTAAGATGCTTAGATAAGTGGCTATCATTGAGGGATCAAATCATAGTCTGGAGTGGGTTTCGAGAGACTATAAAAAGATCACATTGTTCCGGCAATGTAGAAGACAAGCAAAAACAGCAAGAGAAAAAGACGATACCTACCAGCGGAGAAATATTCTTATTTATTACTGCGTTTTTATGATACCTATATCTATCACTATACCTAGAATCTAATAGCTTTGTGTAGCGGCATCGCCGCACTCTGCGCCCCGAATATATTCATGACTATACCTTTTGAAAACGAAAACGACGTTATCGTATACGCGCTTGAGAGAATTATCTCCTTTGCAAGAAAGAATCAGTATATCTTCTTGGCACAGAGCGTTTGGTGGATATCTTCGATTATGGGATTACAACCTGAACTAATCACCTATATCGGCAATCTAGAACCCTGTTCCAAGAAGGAGCAGATACAACGCGAAGTAACAGTTACCTCGAAAGATGAAGCAACGGAATCTAAGGAAGATCAACAAGATACGATACTGAAGGAGTGCGAAGAATTCTTACGAGACTCGAGATGGTTACGAGATATTGCCAATCATAGATCTACCGGAATAACCAAGAGCGGTCGTATTAATCCTCGAAAATCTACGAAGCAAGCACTAAAGGCAAGCAGGAAAAGGACAGACTATCGCAGCACCAAAGGAATAGAACCGGACGAAATTCTCAGAAGGAAAGCAGCAGGTGAGTGTTTACATTGTGCTTGGCCTCCTGATAAGAAAGGAACACATAGGGTTAAGGATTACCTCCGACCCATTAAACTGGAAAAAGGAACTGCCAGTTATCCTAAGGTCAGGAGTTATCAACAACAGGAACCTTTGAGGCTCGATCGAAGTAGTTACGAATCTTCTATGATAAAAGATAGCTTGTGCAAGGAATAGGATGTACGGCCGTGGACCCGAGTACTAAGTATCGACGAATACTAGGATGGGTTACTCAGGGTATACACCCCAGTAACAATCATCTATGTCTCTCTATATATATCCATACAGGCAATCTGGCTGCAGATGGTACTCCAGCATAATTGGAGAAGCCCCTGGTCACGCTAATTTAAAGAACTTGGAGATGCACCACTTGGAGGCCATTGTGGTGACACAATGGAGCTAGAAGGCAGAGAGCCCACCATCAACACTCCGCTGCGCCAATCGCAAAATCCAAATGGAATTCATGAGAAAGTGTAGTTCTGGTTTGTGGAGCATTGGAACTGGGTGAGAAGACATAATACTACCCGGCATTAAGGATCCACACAATTGCACGCATCCACAAAATATCCAACGGAGCGAGAGATTCCACAAGTTGGGAAAGATAGAGCGTGCATTTTCATTTTATGATAAGGTGAGATGGAAATGAGATGATGTCTATCTACTGCGGTGTCTGCTGACTATATACTTCCCGTCACTCTGTTCACCTCCGTTATCCCTGTATCTGCGTACAACCGCCATCGCTCCTTGCAGATATACTTGGACGCTGTTATTGACCGTGTTTGGAGATGCACTTGGAGACTGAGATCCAGTGAACTTAGAGAGGCACTGTGAGGCCATGATCATTCAACGAACGAGATGGACTTGGAGGCCGAGACCGCTCAAGTTTGGAGATTTACTTGGCGGCTGAGATAGAGTGAATTCAGAGATGAACTTGAAGGCCGTGATTGAGCGAGTTTGGAGATGCACTTGGAAGCCGAGATCGAGTGGACTCAGAGATGCACTTGGAAGCCGTGATCGAGCCAGCTAGGAGATGCACATTTAGGCCGGGATTGTGTGAACTCAGAGATGCACTTGGAAGCCGTAATTGAGCCTATTGGGAGATACACTTGGAGGTCTTGATTAATCAAGATTGGAGGAGTACTTGGTGGGGTTGATATGGAGGCAATTGATCTGGAGGAGATTTGGTCTGAATGCGGTCAGTATGGAGGCAGCCAATCTAGAGGCAGTGAATCTGGGGCCGGTAGATCAGCAGGCATATGCTATGAATGATGAGACTCTATTCATTGGATACCTCGTAATTGTGGGACTCTAGAGAGTTGACTACAACAAGGTCTGTTGAGAGTTGACAGACTGGCTGCGAGCGGAAGACATTTGATCTTGCGATGATGCACTATGCGGTGTACGCAGTACTCAATGTATGCTGTACGCAATGTATACTATACTCAGTGTTAACTCTTGACAATGGCATGGAGGGATAACGAGTGATAACTTAACTTCTGGTACTTAGGTGACAGTACAGTTGAGGACGAGAAGGACAGAGGGGGGAAGAGATGGGGCAAATCATCTTCAGACACTGCGACATAGAAAAATTCGTATGCAAGTCAATTTACCATCCCCGATATGGCAGGTTCAAGTCCCGATCCAGCGTGTAATTACACCCATACGAGGTCTTCCCAACCGAATCAGGCAAGTCGTACGCGTGATATCTACCATCTGCTTGTATCCTCCTCATCGTTCTCATATCTCTCTTTCTCTTCCACAACTTTACCATCATTACAGAAAAAAAGTTAAGCCATCCCTCTTTATCTGTCCATGTCATGATCATGAGTTGACACCGAGTACAGCATACACCATGTACAGCATACACGAATTACAGCATACACCTAGTACAGCATCCACCCAAGATTGTTTGTTTTCCATTCATTCTCATGATCACCAGTTAACCCCTGAATGTAGCTTCAGCTTCCGCCATGCCTCCCTATACCAACGACTGCCATCAGCGAGCTTTCCATCAGAGCTCAACTGTAAAGTCACCTTGTCACATTCCCACCATTGTGAGCAAACAAAGTGAAGAAAAGAGTCTCAGCACCTGGCACGCAGTCCATTGTCCGCCTATAAGTACTGGTCCAAACTTGCACCATTACGGCCTCCAGGTTTGCACGATTGTGACCTCCAAGTGCATCTCCAACCTCGCTGCATCATGATCTCGGAGTGCATCACTAAGTTCACTCCCTCATGGCCTTCAAGTGTAACTCCATCTACGTTGGATCACTGCCTCCAAGTGCATCTTCAAACTTGCTCACTCACGGCCTCGAAGTGTATCTCTCAGTTCACTCCATCACTGCCTACAAGTGTATCTCCAAATACGTTTAATCACCGGGTACAGGTGCATCTCCAAACTTGCTCGATTACGGCCTCTAAGTGCATCTCTGAGTTCACTTGATCGTCATTTTCAGACGCACCTCGAATTGCACTCAAGCACCACCTGCAGCCAGTCCATATATGCGGTGTGTAGATGGGTAGCTATATAGATACATTGACGAGAATACAAACTGAACACATGGGTTTTAATAACCCTTGAACAATAAGTAGTAGCTATGGTTTGCAGGCGCACCAGCAACGTTCCCAAAGATGATGTTGTATTTCCCAGACTTCTGTACTGTGATTCGAGGTGTTCCGAGACTTGTCGCCGGCGGGCCCAGAAGTGTTGCTGGTGCTTCCAGACTTGTTCGCCAGCGCCGCCAGACTTTTTGCCCGCGCACCCATACTTTTCACCGGTGCTTTCAGGCTTGTCGCCGGCACTCCGAGGTGCTCCTAGGTGCACCCAAGGCTTTCTCCGGCACTCTGAAGTTTTCCCGAACCTATTACAATCACTCCCATGGTACTCCTGTACCAGTCATCAGAGATCCGAGATACTCTAAAGGCCAGCCAGAATGTCCTGCTAGGGTCTGATACTCTCCTGAAATTGACGAATCTAAGTTTACACTCTGCAGACTCTCAGATACTCCTGGAGGCTTCCAGAGGCTAAAATACATTTTGCTGATGAATCAAGTGTTACGGGGGTGCTTAATCCCAATACTCAATAGCACATTTATTGAATTCAATACAACCGCCTATCTATTTACTCTGTCTCTCCTCATTTCTTGCTGAAACGCAACTTCTTGCCTGCGACTTGCAAGAGCTTCCAAATCAAATCTCCTCCAATGTCCATCTCCTATGTAGATGTACATTACACCTCGTTGTCGGAAAACCACTGCGGGGAAAAATTTGTCTAATGGTATTGCGCTGGGGTTGAGATATCTCAGCACAAGGTACCCAATATTCTCATACTCGCAAAGAGGAAAAACCACCCTGTGGATGTGGGTTCGATGGGCTTGTTTGAAGTGAAATAGCCAAATGCTCAAAGATGTGACTTTCTGTTGCAGTGCGTACTCAGCAGGTGTATAATGATGTCCAGGCATACAGGGCACAGTCATGTGTAGGTATGAGAGAAGTATTTGTATAAAGTGAAGATAGAATTCATAATAATATTTTAAGATCGTCTTGGGTGTTCAGATTGTTGACTGTGGATTGCTGCTGATGATTCTTTCTCATTGTCGGAGCTATGCCATCGCTTGATATTGATCTTCAAAGGTTCGTACGCCCATACTTTGACCCTATGATTACAGTTCTCAAGATAGCGTTATCGCGTTCATGAAGATGAGGTATTAAAGTGTTACGCTACTGAGAAGGGACAGGCCATCTATCTCATGATATTATGACACACATTGTATCGGATGAAACTCGAACTTAGACATCTCACAACTCGTTTCAGACATCAATTGTAACATCTGCTGATCCTAGTCGGTAGTGGTTATTGGAAATTAATACCTCACCCTGAAGGTTATTTGGCTTGCGTTATAGATTTAATCAGTGACCTAACCATACTTTACCAACATAGAATTTGATGACTCAGCTCATATCGAATACGAGGCTAACATTGCAATACAAAGTAACTCAAACCAATGCGTAGCGTTGTTTCAGGCCTTATGTCAACAGTCAACATCATACTTCCCGCAGCCATGTCATGCTGAGGCAGAGACTATTCTCTTTGGCCGGGGTGTGCCCCAACGTCCCTTTTTGCCTGAGGTAATCTGTTGGAGATTCCACTTAATCGCATATTGACTATTGACTGCTGTTGTTGTTACAGGGGTGTATACCCTAAGTAACTTAACTAAGTATCCGCTAACACTTAGTACTCAGGTCCACAGCTGTAGATCCTATTCCTTACTCAGGCTATCAATAACCTGCTTGCGTATTTCCTGAAGCCTTTGGTTACGGAGCGCTTCCTCTGTATCCCTTACTTTTTGAAGACGTTTAATCTTCCGAGCTTTCTTCAGTTGCCTTTTGGTTTGCGGCAAAGGATTCACCCGGTTGCGTTGCCAAGTATTACGAGGTCCAATAGACTGCTCGAGGTACAGGCCAGTATTTTCCAGTATTTGATCGACCCGTTCATCTTCCGAAAGGTCGCTGGGTGTTGGTGACACTCCCCAACTCAAAGGAACTTGGTGAATGCGAGTCAGATGAACCCGGGAAGGTATTCCTTCAGACTCAGGCTCGTCTGAATTCTCCTGTACAATATCTGCCAATCTTTGCAATGCGGTATTGCTTAGGCTTCACAGGTTATCAATATGGATTATTAATCCCTGCTCGAATCCTATAATCGATGCTCGCCACCACACACACTGCGCTGAGGAAATTTAACCCTTACTGTGAGCAAAGGATATAATCTTTTCCAGGCCGTATATGATGACGTGATTATTATTCTGGAAGGTGATGGTCTTTCGTCAAGGGCTTTTTCCAAAGGTGCGGGGCTGCCGCTACAGAAAGCTAATAGATTCTAGGTATATAATAATAGGTATAGGTATCATAAAAACGCAATAATAAATGAAGATATTTCTGCGCTGGTAGGTATCCTTTTCTCTCTCGCTGTTTGAGCTTGTCTTCTTCATTGCCGGAACAATGTGATCTCTTTATAGTCCCTCGGAACCCTCTCCAGACTATGATTTAATTCCTTCCATGATTGCCACTTATCAAGCGATTTTCGTTTCTCCAACTGCGCCTGACTATCGCCGGCCACGCATCCCTTTGGTTATCGTGTCCATTCATGATATCACATTGGCTTATAAATCAGACAATAACTTTCAGTTTGACAACTTGCAAACGTCTTGATCGGTAGTTGGAACGCACACACCCAGGTGACACGTCTATTGTGTTATTAACCCCTGAGGATTAAATAACTCATAGTCTAACGTGTTTAATATACACTGTTATGCCAACGTAGAACTTATGCGCGTAATCAATCTTCATTGATTATCGTTGCAGGACCAGCTTACTCAATTCAATGAATGATGCCTGCTTCTGGCTAACGCCAACGCCATTATTCCCTCAGTGATGTAAGTGCTTAGGTTTCTGCATAACCCGGAAGTGCCCCGCATCCAAGAGGCTTGGGAACCGGAGAGTCCGCTACTAGCGCTTCACTGCCGTGCATTACCTGCAACCGCATAGTATCTAAGAATGAATCTGGTTGAAAATAATCGGCTCGGCAGGAACTAGTCCTTTCAATCTGGCCGCATTGTTGCATCCTCAAATCAGCTGCTGTGGCACTGTTGCTTTCAATGATTCTGCTAAGCCATGCAAGCATGCTTATCCAATCGAGACATGATTAATATGCCTGTTAAAAGGCATACAGCGTGGTTACTATGTACCACTACACCATTACAAGAGAACCCCTAACAGTTGTCCTGTAAGACGTGTTCCGGTAGTGTCAGCAATAATGAATGTGATGTAAAACTATGTGCACGGCTGATACAAAGTATCTCCCCTAAGGCAGCATAGCTGGATCATCTTAAGTGAATCTCGTTACTAAAGGCTTATGCAATTGCCATGCGACTCCTATGTATCCCCACTCATGGACATAAGACTGGCCTTGTTGCAATGCGATGAAAAGGTGTTATGCATATCACGTGACTAGACCGAGAGTAACTCCGTGACATGAATTCATATAACTAATGCATATACCGTTACTGCTGTTCAGGGAGAACCCCTAACATCACCTCCTTCTCTAGGACCGGTGACCTCAACTGTGCTCCATCACATCGAGTAGAAGCCAAAACATAATACTTAATGTACCAAAGAAATAATTCCAAATAAACAACAACAATGCAAAAACTTTTGTTGTCTCTTCTTTCCATAATGTCCATCGCTTTGAATCAATGCATTGTCACCGTAATAACTTTTTAACAAATCCATAGAACATTCAACCTCATTTTCATACGTTTCCCACGTAGACTCATCATGCGAATATCCTTCCCAGTTAGCCAACTAAACATGGTTCCTCTGGTCATCATCAGAAGGCCCGCTAGCAATAATCGATTCCATCTTCCATTCTGCAGTGTCGGCTTCTACTTGTACCACTTGCTTCTTAGGATTGGTTCCTAGATACTTTTCTAATAATGAGATGATGAACGTTGGATGAATTTTCTCGGACTTTGGAAACTTAGCCGTACAATACCTTGCATTCCTGCCTGTTGCAATAAGTTTAAAAGGTCAGTACATTTTATCTTCCAGCTTCTTGCACTGATGTTTCGCTCAAATATTCTTTCTGTTAAGCATTACTAATTGTCCTTTTTTGAACGTTTCTATTAAATTCCATTTTTAATTGTCATATTTCCACATTACTTCGATTCACTGTTCTAGCTGTGTGGACAATTTTGCAAGTACTGCCATCATGTAATGTCCAGATAGCTCTGGAGCCGGATTCGTTAACTGATCATCTGTCAGCCAATTTTTTTGTTTTTCAAACCTGTAATTTATATAAAACGGGGATATCTTAGTAGTGGAATGTTTTGAATTGTTGTATGCATACTCTGCAATAGCTAACATTGATGACCAGCATCAGCAAAGAAATAATCCGTTTGGGCAGGATCGCTCGGTTGCAGTGGAGGCACTCCTTTAGAGCCATCACTGACACCCCAGTGGCGGATTACTGCCCACCCGGTGTCAATACAACGTGTTGCGTTGTATATCGCCCTCCAAACTGTATTTCACTGTTTCTTCGCGTTCTGTGTGTCTCCTATTTTAAAAGATAACTCTGGCGTTGCGGCCAACTGGAACAATACGTCAGAATAGGTTCATTGGGTACACGCGTGCATCGGAATTGCAATGCGACTGGTGACGCCGCGAAAATCTCTCCTTGTATTCCTTCCCACTCCGCACAAAATGCAATTCTCACTTCACTCATTATACACATCATTTCAAATCGCCAGATCTATGTCGCTATTGACAATCCATCATTTGTTCCGTCCGTCACCTTGCCTCCCGCAATTAGCTACCGTTGGAATCACCTGTGCGCAGCCTACAATGTTTCCCACACTGACAACTTGCAAAGCAACGGCTGCCCGTGCTTTTCTCACTTGCACAACTTTCAACATGGGATTCAAGTTACCAGAGTTTTGGGGTATTGAGGTCAGCACAAGGGCTAACCTGTACTCAACGACAGCTCCATCCTCGTGTTGGAGTTTGATTTTGAATAGTCGTTGCAGTTGCCACAGGAGACGCCCATTCAACGTGCCATAACACCTCGCCAGGGCTTGATTTACCAACACCCAGTCATTCTGTCTATCCTCTCCGCATCAGCTCTGGCTTCCTATTCATTGACACATCTGAGATATGCGTTCACCATCTAAATTCCCAACTTGAGCCATAATATCATGGTAAATAGAGAGCTCCATTGCATGCAGTTTTTCATCCAATATATACATCGTGTTATGACACTTATGCTTGATAAACTCGCGTGTGCCATGGTATATTGGCACATGGTGTGCTGCATCTTGGGTATTGTCGAGTAATGCTATGAAGTGTTTGATCATAGCGTCAGGTTGCTTTCCATCACAGCGGTTTTGGGGTCCCATGAATTCGGGCTTTGCATATGACTGGGGGCTCCGGGGGGCAGCCAGATCAGCACCAGAAGGGAGGATTTGGCAGGCAACAGCACTGTTCAGCCAACACTGAGCGAGGTGTTGGGGATTGAGCTCTCTGATTTCGAAGTAGAGGATGCGACATTGAAAGGTGATTACCTGTGGCAGGTAGTTGAGATTGTGATTGGAGGTGTTGCAACCGTCCTGGAGGTTAGTATTAGGTACTTGTTCATGTCTCACAGCAGAATACTGTTGCAAGGCTCCATATCGACCAATCTGTTCGACCCAATGAGATATCAACTGGATCTTCGGCAAGTTCAAGTGGGCATCTAACTCCTTGGAAACAACTATCTTGTGGCTGATATAAACCCGCCAGGCATCCATTTCGCGCCACTTCTTCGTCGGCATCCAATTTCCAGCATTTGTTTCCTCGTGTACGATTCCCTTCTTCACGAGTTTTGTTCTGAGGGCATTGGGTTTGGTCTTCGCCTTGTTGCCAGCTCACCCGAGTACAAAAATATTCTTGATGTTGTAAATACAACGCATGGTGTCCACCATGTAGCTCAATGTTGCATCATCCTAAGATTTGTTTCGAGCATACATTGCGAATTCTATGAATGCTTGTCTGCACTCAGTTGCGTGATTGAATATGGGATGCTGAGCGGGGCTTCCGCCTCGTAGAGTCTGGGTTACAACTCCAAGCAGGTACCAGCTCATTTCATTTATCTCCTTCCCATCCCAATGAGAAACTTCTCCATATGACTTATGTTATGGTGTGACGTCGTGGCAAGCAGGCCTGAATAACCAGATTGCATTGTACTTGTCGAGCCGTTCATGCGTCTTCATGAAGTGGAAAATCCACTTCTGGTGGTGGTCAAGCATGCTAATCCGGATTGTATAGAGGAGGTTGGGCATAGGGATGTCGCTGACAGTATGAGGAATATGTTGAAAGATGTTGCATCGTCGGTGAACCTTGGGCAACGAGAGTTCGGTATTCGCTGCCTTGGTGTTGGCATTGCTGAGAGGTTGATATTGGTTGTGATCCCGCCGTTGGTGTAGCTTGTCAGGATCAACATACTCCCCATGTTTGTTGGTTGAACACTCGCACCAAAAACTGATATGCCGCTCGAAATGATGAGGGTCGCTAGACAGAGGGCAATCTGCACACCATGCTCGTAAAACTGGTTTGCAACAACCGAAGTTGCCATCTGCACAGAGAAAGCTGTAATACCCGCTCTTGGCGGCAAGAGTTTTTTTAAATGTCAGGTGTTGGAGTACCTGCCGGAGTACATCGTTCAGCGCCTCTCGCCTTGTTTGTCACTGGCCATCCAGCCACTTCTGAGGACTATTGCAGTTCTTGATTGGAATCGGCAGGAGAGCAGCCATTACGACACTGTGCATTGAGGGCATCCGGCAGATCTTCGAAGATAGATTGCCAATTGTCATATATACAGGCCAATCTGTCTTGTCGCAAGGAAAATTCGAAAATGTGTTCCAGCGGACTTGATGATCAGCAGAACCAGAGCATCCCCCAATATGAGCATTGACTGAACATCGTTCAGAAGATTATTATCCCGGAGTATTTCTCCATACCTGAATCTCCCACTACCAGTCCACAGTACGCATTGAGGTATAGAGGAGTTTCGGTTGCGTATCATGGTTAGAGCACTGCTGAGGGGCATAAATGAGATTCTCAGCATAGGCTGGCTGCCACATCAACCATATCATGCTTTTGATAATGTCTCGACTCCTGTCGTTGATAGGGCGTTGGTGATTGTCATTCTATCTCATATACTCAAGAGTGAGTAGTTCCCGCTCCCCAACAGCCTGTTCATCTGGTGTGGTAGCCACCAGCTTTTGGACGCAATCCTAGTTTCTGAAGCTTGGGAAACGCACAGCGGTGTTTTCTTTCTTCAGCATGTTGCCATAGTCCATCTTCATGCCTTTCTTCTGGATCCAACACTGGATATATTTCTACTCTTCACACGTCGCAAACGGGTGGATGGGATTGGTGTTCAGGTTCGGCTCAAGGACACCCTGAGAGTTGTGTTTCCATGGATCAGCAATGTAATCGATCAGCAGAGCCTCGGCTCTGTGGTATATTTCCATCCATGGCTGAGGAGGTGGCGGGAATTGAGACTCCAAGTCTCTGCCATTTTTAATGAGTTCGAGGTAGGGAATCACATCCAAGTCTTCAACTAAAGCTTTGTTAGTATTGAATTTACGATGCTGAGCGGGTTCCATGCTTTGGGGCGCGCTGTGAATAGTCAGATTGTTCTGCGGCGCAACTTGACAGTCTTCAGGATGGTGTAATTTAATATGTATAAGTCCCCAGGTGTCTGAAGTAAACTTCTCTAGGCAGCAAAATCCGGGGCAACGGAAAGGGGTCTTCTCTGTCATTGGCGAAGACACGCAAGGAGCAGAGTATAGACTATAGAAATGAGACGAAAGTTGGTGCTGGGCCTGAGCAGCCTGGAGTGTGGGCTCACAATACTTTCAGCTAACTTATTGAGCCTGAATACCATCACAAGGAGGTTCCTTACACGCCAGGTATTGCAAAAACGATGCATGCACAATGTCGCATAATACTATGAATAAAATAAAACCAATACAAAACCTCTATATATAATAAACCTTGAGCAATCCAAAACCCTCACAACGGGTGTAATATTCAATGTCCGAGATAAATTAATTAGAACACAGCAACCGAACAAGTCAAGAACCCTGCCCTAACCCGAACACATCTACCATCACCTCCTCTGCAATGCGAGGTCTGGTTCACTCTTTGCCTACAGAGCCTTGCAGGCGCTCCTCAGCGAGAGGGGCATCTGGGAGAGAGACATGAGGGAGCCTATCGCCAGTAGCCGATTTGCTGAGCATCTGCTGATCCACATGCACTTCCGAGGTGTTTCTGGCTGCCTCAGCTTCTCGCACAGTTGGCACTGCCAGGAGATGATTTTGCAGTGTCACAAGCCAAACATGCTCCAGCCCACAGAGAGGATGAGTCTCCAGAGTTTGTGGTTGTGGGCAAGGTTCCACAGTTTGTGGCCGTGGACCAGGTGCCAGAGGTTGGGGCCTTGGGATATGCTCGGGAATCTCCTGACCTTGCTCAGGTAATACAATTGGCTGATTGTCTACCGTGGTATCTACATCGTCAGTCGATGTATTTAACATCTTTCCCTGGCCAACCATCTGAGGTTCTTTGCCATCATCCTCATCCTTATCCTCCTTCTCATCCTCATCTACCTCCTTCTCCTCCTTCCCATCTTCCTCCTCTTCATCTTCCTCCTCTTCATTGTCAACCTGCCTTTCCATATCCACAACCCAGTCTAAATCAATGCTGTCAGGTGTGTCCACATCATCCTCCATGGGCATATCCACATTGGGATCAAGTTCGGAATCATATTCGCCGTCCGACGTGGTAGAGCCAGTATCATCATTTGGGGAAATTGCCAATGTGGGCGAGGCATCCGGCCCAAAATATACCCACTCTCGTTAGCCCTCTGTGTCTGACTCAGACTCATACAGTTTCTTCTGCAACTGCAATGGAACGGCACGAGAGATATCAACTCCCCCTGGGGTTTGTTTAACAATATCTTTCCCTTTACCATTTCCCTTGTCCATCCCTTTCGCCTTCCCTTTCACCTTCCCATCCTTTGTTCCCTTCTCTGTCCCGGTCCCTTGCTCTTTACCCTCCGTGTCCTCCTCACCCTGACCAATGGCATTCTTAGTGCCATCGCTAGGATGGCTCGTTCCACCGCTCGGCATTTGTGGATCCGCCAAGTTCTCATCATGATGATCTTCGTTGATTATCTCGTCCCAATGCAATCGTCTAACCGCCAGGAAGTCACCTGGCTTGTACTGGCAGCAGCTTGGCGGCTCAATCTGTGCCCTGAGATCATCACTACTGAACCAAGAGAAACGCTCACTATTGCGTTTAACAATCCCCGAACAAGTTGTCTGCGGATTGGAACAATCGACTTGATCCCTGAAGGCACGGGGGTTGTCCCACCTCCAATTGTTCATTTTTTCCTGGGTTTTGTCAAACATTTGCCCCATATATGAGAGGATGGCTGCCCCCCACTCCCGAAAATGCGAACTCCTGGTCCTACTGTTCAGCCACATTAGCTGCAATTGTGAAAAGTGGCGAGTTGTGACTGGATCAAGAAAGATTATACCACAAAAGAGGTCCCATGCCCGATCATTTCTTACTCCGCAAACATTGTATATCTGGATGAGTCCACAAAGGTATTCCAAGATCAATCTCTTTGCACAGTCCCGATCCAACGACAGACGTCGATTTATAACTGATATTGGCATTTTTGCGCTATCAGTTACCTTCCACATTCCTTAGCGGCTGCCCTCTGGTGCCATTGCAGTGAGTTGAAAATGATTGTACATCCAAGGCATTAGCATTATGATACAGTTGCATGTGGGGGAGGCAAGCTCAGAGGCAACATACAAAGTTGTGTAGGTTATTGGGTGTGTTTTGGAATTAGAGGAGTTGTATTCTGCAAGTGACGTGATGTCGAGAGAGGTGAGGATGCTGGCAGTGTGTTATATACGGGAGGAAAATAGAATTGAGGTGAACGCAGGAAGAAGGGATATATATACTCGTTTTCCTGGGATTTGATTCATATCCTGCGTTTTGTGGGTTAATGAACACACAATGTCCCGGCCTTCATCTTGAACAACTACGAGGCACTTCATGAATGAGAAGCCACGAGACGAGATTTGGTACTTGTCGTGAGGACAGTTTGAGACTCAGGGCATTGCTTGTGCATCTCATACCACTCTTACTGCTCAGACCTCGTGCATCGCGGAACATACTCAGTAGTTCTCTAGTTGTTCCAAATGTACAACCATCCAACATGGCTACCGATTCCTAGCGGAGGAAAACGCACACGCAACCGATGTCATAGGATGGAGAATACGTCATTGTTCGCATTGTGATGCTTTTAGCTCTGCCAAAGCAGGATATCCATCGGGAAGCCGAAGATCTACACAATCGATAGTTCAAAGTGTTGTTCCAAGAACAGGTGCAATACTATGATAACCGTGCCAAGAAAGCTTAAACACCCTTCAAGCGGCACCAATAGGCCTGCTGACATTGGTGTAACAGTGAATTTCGATGCTGCGTTTACTCTAATGGCAGCTAATCACATATTTGAAGGCTTTGCAAGAGATCTCATCACTGAGTATTGTCAGGGTTTAGAGGCTAGCACGGTCTACACTGCGCCTCCCTTTGTTGTCGAAATCTTCCGTGGTCGCTCAAATATGAATCTACCTCCCTGACCGTTTCATATGCATGTACAGGGAATGATTCCTACATTCTCAACGTCGAACATCTATATCGGACTATTAGTTCCTATAACCCTCACCCTGACAAGACTCCAGCTGCACAAAATATTCGAACTCTGGCTAATCATCAGAATCAACAAAAGCATGAGCATTCGGGGAATTCTCAACATCTGCCTGCGAAGAGAAGTGTTTTTGTATCAGCTGCCGAGACATCAGCAACACGTAATTCAGTCTGGAAGCCATACACAAACCTCCCAGAGACTCTGGTAGCCCTCACCACTGCTTCTAAGTACTTCAAGATGCTCCCAGCCCCCCCTGGAGCTTTGCAAAGTGCTCTGAGACTCTGCAAGAACATTATCACTTGCTCCTAAAAGGGCCTGGAGTGGTGGAGGTGCATTCAGGATGCTACGAGATTGACTAGTAGAATAGTCAAATTTTGGAGCTGCTGAGATAGCGGCACAGGCCTGCGGGAGACTTCGAGAGCTGCTGAGACCTCTGCACATGCTCTGCGGGAGACTAGGTGTCATATTCTCACACCAGTGGTTCTTAGGATTCCATAACCACAAGGCATTTCATCTATCATAATGATCTTTGCTACAGTCACAATATTCGCTACAGTATAATATGGCATGTATTATCCAAGTCTCTCAATATATATACATACGGGGATACAGGGATAACGTAGATGCACTCAGCGAGAGGCAGTATATATTTGGGAGACCCCGGGGTTGATAGACATCTCATTATATCAAATACACACTCTCTTGTTCCCAGCTCTTGGTCTCATGTACTCTTGCAAATTGTTCATAGATCCACGCAATTTCTGTGTCACATCCTGGTGGCTATCCCTTTATATCATCTCACCCACTTCCTACGCTCCTTAAGCTAGAACCTCTCTTTCTCACAAATCCTCCTCGGATATAATGCGATCTCCAGCTGTTCACCACACCCTGATCGAGTGAACTTAGATACACACTCCGAGGCCATATCCGAGCGAGGTTGCAGGCAGTAATAGAGTGAGTTTGGAGATACACCTGGAGTCTGTGACTGAGCGAGTGTGAAGACACACTTGGAGGCCGTGATTGTGTAAATGTGGAGGACGTAATCGTGCGTGGGTAAAGATACTCTCGGACGATGTGATCCAGTGAGTTTGGAGTTGCACTTTGAGGCTGTGATCGTGTGAGTTTGGAGATGCAGTTGGAGGCCGTGATCGTGCGAGTTTAGAGATGCACTTGGAGCCCCTGATCGAGCGAGGTTGGAGGAAGAATTGGAGGCGGTCAATCTGGAGGTGGTAGTTCGGGAGGGAGGTGCGACGGGGACTGAGACTCTATTCATTGGTTAACTCGTCATTGTGGGAATGTAGAGAGTTGAGTACAACATGGTGTGCAACAAGATGAGAGACTGGCTGGGAGACACTCAATCTGGGGATGATGTAGTATGCGGTGTATGCAATGTTCAGTGTATGTTGTACTCGGTGTATGCTGTACTTGGTGTATGCTGTACTTGGTGTATGCTGTACTCGGTGTTAACTCTTGATCATGGCAAGGAGAGATAGAGAGGGATGACTTAACTTCATGTTCTTAGGAGATGGTAGAATTGGGGACAAGAAAGAAAGAGATGAGAGGATATGGGGGTAATCGTCATGAGAAACTGGGACTTAAGAGAATGTCGTGCGCGAGTAAATTTACCATCCCCGATAGGGCAGGTATGTGTCCCGATCCGGGATGTCATTACACCCATACGAGGTTATCTGATCGCAATCTGGCCAGTCGTGCCGCTAATTTCTCGTTTCTGCTCGTATCCTCCACATCGTTCTCATCTTCATCCCCCATCTTTCTCTTTCTCATCCACAACTCTACCATCATTGCAGAACATAAAGTTAAGTCATCCCTCTCTATCTCTCTATGTCATGATCATGAGTTGACCCTGAGCGCAGCATACACAAAGTACAGCATCGACCCAAGATTGTTTGTCTTCCCTTCATTCTCATGATTACGAGTTGAACCCTGAATGTAGCTTGGGCTTCCGGCGCTCCTCGCTACATGATCGACCGCCATCAGCCAGCTCTCCATCACAGCTGAAAGGTGAAGTCACATTGTCACATTCCTATGGTTGCGAGTTGACTGACACATGAGTCTGAGCACCCAGTGCGCCGTCCATCGACTGCCTCCAAGTACTCGTCCAAACTTGCTCGATTACGGACTTCAAGTTCGCATAATCATGGCCACAAAGTGCATCTCCATGTTCGCACGATTATGGCCTCCAAGTGCATCTCCAAACTCTCACAATTACAGCCTCTAAAATCACTTGTTCACGGCCTCCAAAGTCTATTTCCAAACTCACTCGATCACGGCGTTCAAAGTACATCTCGAAACCCACACGATTACGGTCTTCATGTTTGCACAATTATTCCCTCCAAGTGCATCTCCAAAATTGCACGATTATGGCCTCTAAACCCGCTCGATTACGGCCTCTTAGTGTATCTCCAAATTCGCTCGATTGCTGGCTGCAAGTGCATCTCCAAGCCCGCTAGATCCCGGCCTCGGAGTGGATGTCTGAGTTCACTCGATCATCATTTTCAGGAGCACCTTGAATTGCTCTCAAGCACCGCCTGTAGCTAGTCCGGATATATTGCGTGTAGATGGGTAGCTATATAGATACATAGATACATAGATACATAGATACATAGATACATAGATACATTGATACCTAGATACATTGATACATAATTACATAGATGAGAATACACTCTGAATACATGAGTTTTAACAAGTGTTGGACGGTAAGTAGTTGCTATGAATCCCAGGCGCACCTGTAGCATTCCGAAAGATGTTTTCCCCAGCCTGCTCTACTGTGATTCGAAGTGCCCCCAGACTTCGTGCCGGCACTCCCAGGCATGTCGTTGGCACTCCCAGACTTGTCGCCTGCACTCCCAGACTTGTCACTGGCACTCCTAAACTTGTAGCCATCGCTCCCAGGTGCACACAAAGTTCTCTCTGGCGCTCCAAGGTGTTCCCAAACTTATCACAATCACTCCCATCGTACTCCTGTATCAGTTATCAGAGATCTCAGTTACTCCGAAGGCCGGCCGAACTGCCCTCATACTGTCTGATACTCTCCTGAAATTGACTCATCTAAGTTTACATTCCACATCCTCTCAGACACTTCTGGAGACTCCAAGAGACTAAAACAGATTTTACTGATGGAGGGATTCCTCTCGATGAGGGAGGTTCATATAGTGTTAACAATGGGTCCGGGTAACCTGCCAGCAGTCCAGATTTGGACAGCAAAAACACTTCGGTTCGGTTCCAGACCTGTTCAATAACCAAACCGCTCTGTCTTGGCGGGTTTGGTACCCGGACTGGACATAAACCCATAGTTTAATGGCCGTGTTTAACATAGAGCAGAGCCTCATTTTTGCTAACTCAGTACTTTGTCTTCAATTAAGTATTTTAGTTGTGATAGTATCACAATATGATATATAGGTAAAAGATGCAGTTTTAGATGCTCATTCACCTTCCATTCTCCAATGTATGATCTGTTTACTATTCGTTGAGTTGCTATGATATTGCAGTGAACATGCAGCATTTTTCGAAGCAACTCAACGACTGGTAATACGATTGCAAACTGGAGAATTGGAGGTAAAAGAGCATCTGAAGCTGCATCTTTTACCAATATAGCATATTGTGAATACGATCACAACTGAAATACTTAATTCTTGCCAGTGATCTGAGTTTGCGCAAATGTGGAACCACCCAAAAAAATATCGGGTTGATGCGGGTTAGTTTTTCAATGGGGTAAAAGCCGTTGCGACAGTTCGAGTTCGGTTCCATCCCGGATCCGGAACAAAACCACCAATTTGGAACCATTGCTAACACTAGTTCCGTACCCTCTACAATCTTATCTCAGAACTCCACTTCCACATCTTTGCTGAACAATTCTTGTGTTGCAGATATCACTCAACGCGTGACTGCTGTTAGTGGTTGTCCCCGAACAGCAATAATGGTACTTGCATAAGTAATAATGAACACATGTCACAGAGTTACTCTCGGTATAGTCACGTGATGTGCATAACACCTCTTCATGACTTACAAGTAAACAGTCTTATGTCCTTTAGCGGGGATACATGAGAATTGCATGTCGATTGAATAAGTGACCAAGTACACTTCGCAGATTCACTTAAGATGATGAAATCATGTCACCATCGCAGGGAAGCTTGCTTTAGCCGTGCCCATGATTTTCAACCACATTCACTATACTTGATACTAGCAGGATATGTCTTATCAGACACAACAGTCAATAGCCAATATGCGAGTACAAGGGATCGTCAACTTATTCCCTCAGGCGATAAGAGTCATTGGCACACTCCCCGGCTAAAGAGAATGGTCTCAGCCTAAGCATGGCGTGAGTGAGGGAATTATGACGTTGGCTGATGATATGAGGCCGGAAGCAACCCTGCTCATTGGTTTGAGTTAGTATGCATTGCAACATCAGACTCGTATGTTATATGAGCTGACACGTCAGGTTCTAACTCGGCATAGTATTGGTTGGTCGCCGATTAAATCTATGACGCAATCCAAATAGCCGTAACGGTGAGGCATTAATGTGCGATAAGAACTGCTGACCAATATAGGCTGATATTCCAACTATTGATGCAAACGGATTGCGAGATGTCTAAGTTCAAGTTCCGTCTGACACACTGCATGACGCATGAGTTGCACAATGCATGGCCTGATATTGATCAAGAGCGCTAAAAGCTTTAATACCTCATTGTCGTAACATTTATCTGTTATCAGTGGAGTTATAGCATCAAAGTATGGGCGTACAAACCCTCGAAGACGACTATAAAGAGATCGCATGGCTCCGGCCATGAGAAGGAGTTGAGAGAACAACCAACAGTCAACAATCAGAACACCGAAGACGATCTTAAAATATTATTAAGAATTCTGTGTACATTACTATAAATCATTTCGACCCTCATCCACCTACGTGATCGGGCTGTGTATGTCTGGACCACCTTTGACACAATCCGAATACGCTCTGCAACAGAGTGTCGTGTTATTCGGCGATTTGCTTTTTGAGTTAGAAGAAACACATTTAACCTACACCTACCAAATCATGTTTCATTTCTGTCAACTCGAGGGTATCGATTACTTGGTGTAGAGGTATTTGAACACCAGCGCACTACCATTCGAGGAGTGGGCAGAAGAGTGGCTGTTCGACGGGGAAGTTTAATCTTCCAATACATTGGCGACGGACAGTGGAGAAGATTTGATTTTGGTCGCTCTTGGACAAGTGAGTCAAGAGGTTGAGTCTTGGGACAAGACAAGGAAAAAAGAGTAATTAGATAGGCGGTTGTACTTAATCTAATAAATATTGTATTAGTTATTGGGATTAAGAACCCCCGTGAAAACTTCCACCCTGTCCGCTAAACAGTGACGGTCATTAAATACTCCAACCAACACTGCGGGTACAGGCAGTAGTAGCACACCAGCAGCCGGAGGTACCTCAATGCATCGCGTTGCATCCATCCGCGCAGTAGGCATAGCTATCACTCCCACTCCTCTCAGCAGTCTTGAAATCCTGCCTATGATGATCCCTAATCCAGAAGCCCTCACGATCATTCCAAATCCACTCGGAGCACAAGCTAATGAAAGACACAGAGAGCGAGGCAGTGACAATTGCAACTACAGGCGGTGTCTACACCTTGATCAATGGTCTCCGCCAGTCTCAGCATTGCTCGACTTGGTCACTCAGACATGACGCATCTTATAATTGCAATGGGCCGGCTCCTGGAGATCTACACATGGAACAGACAGCCGTTTATGAGTGCGAGCCACTTGGAGACAGTAAGTTATGCAACGCAATGCGTTTCCAAAGCATGAGCTGAAGCCCCACACTGGCTGATAGTAGAGACGAACTGGAACACCCCTATGCTGCAAAACAACATTTGGTCCATAGCATTTGAGGTGCGCACAATAGAGATCTTGAAAGTGGAATGCTGAAGCAACGGCCCATACTAGATATTACACACTCAGACCGGTACCAAGTTTGCGCACAAGTCAATAAGGATCAATCACATTGTATTTAATCAGCCAGTGACAACATTGCATAGCGTTATAATGTCCACCGCTTTGAAGCCGCCGCAGAGCGTTTGGCATTCAGTGATTCTCTTCTTGGGGACAATAAGTATCTGTTTCCTGTAGCAAATCGTGTGGAAGGTGGTGTACGCGGCCCAAATCCAACACAAAGAAAGTCGAAAGCCGGTAACCAATGGCTAGAGTCCACTTTACTTCCTGGTGGAAGCAATCCCGCGGTTTATCTACATCAAATTTATCATTGAGTGCATAAGTGCGGTAAGAATACTGCGGGATTGTATAATTCCATGATTAACGACAAGGACGGTCATATACCCTTGCCACTGATCATGTTTACCTGCACTGCGGTGCGTTATCCTCTCCTGGAGTGGCAAAAGAACAAAGATGTTCATCCGAAGGCTTCCAAGTCAAAGCTGAATGTGGACAGACCTGATTGCTCAAACTACTTCAATTACCTGAATGACGGTGATGAGATCCCATCCTGCTGTGCTGCAACGGGTCACAAGTTGTTAACCTCAAATGGTGTTGCAGACATGTATACATTCTTGATGAATAACTGGAACACACTACCAGAGAGCTACCAACAGAGGGGGTATACAAATACTCTTGCTTCAGTCAAGTGTCAGATCCAGCAAGAGGAGAACCCAACGCCTGCCGTGTTCATCAGCATGGAAGCAGCATGTGTTGACAATGCTATTCTTCTCGACTATTTGACCTCCAAAGTGGCGCTTGAGGAGCCTGAGATCGGAAGGGCTGACCCAACCATACCGATAGACAACATTAGCACAAATGACGAACTGCATTTCGGGATGGGAGTGGGCAGTGGTTATTATGCAGATCAAGTTGACAAAAGCGACGATGCAGATGCCGATGAAGATGAGGAGGAATGAGCATAGCAAGCCGATGATGGATCAACACAGAATGTGGAGGACTGAGGGTATAGTACATCAGAGTGTGAAGATTGGACAGTATATTTCAGACATGTAAAATACGATAACAGCGAAGCAAATGCAATGACAAGCTATGTATCTGAAGCGAAGACTGTATTGCAATATGTGACAAAATCTCACCGCAAATGATAAATTAGAGTGCAGCATGTGGCTATCGCCCAAACAAAGGCATAAACGTCACCAGGCGTCATGTAAACAGCTTCAGCATAACTGCAGCCCCTGAAAAAGAGTGTAACACACGTGTCATTCTGATGGTGCGTATATGTCACTGAATTCCGGGCGCAAAGTAAAGGAGAACAGTATACAATGCAAACCGTCGCCTGGGTGATGGGAAATGTGTAATTCTCCGTCAGAGGGACGAGCGTCCAACAGAGCTGTCCTAGCCGTCCGGAACACCCATTTGTTTCTGACGGAAACAAGGGTTCTTACTGAAGAGTCTTATCGTTCGTAGTTACAGTAAGACCGCAGGTAACGTTCGATAACTTGATTCATCCTTTCTGTCTGGCCCTCCGCCTGCGTGTGATTTGCCGTACTAATGCTTCATGTAATTTCTAAGTAATCATATTAATTGGTGAAGAGCTGTCCAGTGAACATTCCATCCCAATCTGAAACCACATCCTTTGGAAAGCCATGGTACTTCCATACATTCTCTAGATATACCCTGGCAGCCGTTGTTGAATCCTTTTTATTATAGGAATGAAATGTGCCACCATCATAAAACTATCCACAACCACTACTATCATTGGTGCTCCGTCGAACTCAGGTAAATCAGTAATGATGTCTGTACTGATATGAGTCCAGTGTTTGAAAGCCATCTCGAGCTGATATCACATCCCATGTTTCACGTGTTGTGGTGCCTTGGTTCGCTGACAGTTATCGCACTCATTACATTAATTCCTAACACCCCTTTCCAAATTTGGCCAGTAAAAAGTTCTGGCAAACAGTTCCAAGATTCGTTCGCGACCAAAATGTCCTGCCACCTTAGAGTCATACTCAGATACCGTAACTCTCTTCCCTAATCCTTCCGGCACATATAGTCTGTTTTTCCAGCAGAGTATCTCATTGTGAATTCCGTTTTCCTTAACCACCGTTCCTCCAGAACTGATCTGTGTACATATCGCCGTATAATTGTGGTCCAGCATTACCGTTTGCTTAATATGTTCTTTTGCTTCTGGTCGCAGTTTCTCAATATCCATTGCTCCTAAATTAATGCATTCAATATCATCATCCTCAATTTGCATAGCTCCTACTTCTTACCATTGTGCTTTTCATAACAACGTCTGATTTCCTGCTGCTGTCATACCCCCTTCTTTAGATGTGAACACCGGGCACTTTGAGAGCGTATCAGCTTTATGATTCAACAATCCCTTCCGGTAAAACAAGTCAAAGTTAAATGCCTGTAACTCTTCAGCCCATCTTGCTTGTCTTCTATTAAGTGAAATCGCAGTTTTGAAATAGGTTAGATTATGATGATTGGAATAAACTATTGTTTCATGCCCCTCTCCTTGCAAACAATGTATCCCTTTCCTTAAGCAGAATACAATATCTACCATTGTTTTATCGAATATGTCATAATTAAATTTGGCTGGCGATAGATTCCTTGATATAGAACAAACTGGATGGAACTTGCTGTCTTCGAACTTTTAAGACAGGATCCCGGCCGTTGCAAAATCTGAAGCATCCGTTTCAACCAACGCAGATTAATTAGAATCGTACTGTCGAAGAATTGGAGTTTTGCCTGAAGTAACCCAAACAGTTATCTTCAAAAAAGCAGCCTCTGGCAGATTGTCCCATAATATATCCTTCTCCTTGCCTCTGAGAAAGTCTGTAATTGGAGATACGATTGCTGCATACCCCGGCACAAATCTCCGACAAAATTTCCATAGGCACAACAGATCTTGGACTTCTTTCCCATTTGTGGGGTGAGGACAGGTGAATATAGCCTTGGCCTCATCAGGATGCATTTGTAACCCCAATCTGCTAACTATACATCTTAAAATGGAATCTCCTTTGCATCGAATATGCAATTATCGATTTCTATGCACATATAGTCGTTCATAAGTAATTGAACTACTTTGGAAACCTGCTTGTGGTGTTTCTGCAGGGATCCTTTCGTAGCAATAAGAATATCATCAATGTATGCCTCGACTACTATCCGGCCATCTGTATCAATTACAACTTTAGTATCAATTCCAAGTTCCATGCCAAGCAACGGCCTTAATATTCGATTCATTTCTCTTTGACCTGTTGCAAGGGTATTGGTTAGGCCAAATCACATTACCATATATTCGTAGACACCAAACTTGTTTCTAAAAGCGGTCAATTTTGCTTGTCCAATGCCCATTCGCATTAAATGAAATCCTGCTTTCATGTCGACCTTGGTGATGAAATCGCAGTCCCTCCTTTTCCTCGATAATTGGTCCCTTATTGGACGCGGTATGTTATCTTTTTTGGTATGATTATTAAGAAGATGATCATGGACACATAACCGCAGCTCTTTTCAATTTGGGTTCAAAATGAACAGTATCGGACTTGCTACCTAACAACTGGATGGTCAGATTTTCTTTTCGTTAATCATTTTCTCGAGATACTGGACTCATATCTTCTCCACCTCATGCGAATGATGATAAATTGGTCCCATGCGTGGCATATTGTCCGTAGTAATAAGCTTAATGCGATGATCACAGCCTCAACTATCGGGTCATTTCTCCACATGCTCTGGATAGAACAATAATAACAATTTATGCTGTTCGTTAGGTAATCGATCAAGCATTCATGGGTTACTTTGTGCTAAAGCTCCAATATGTATAGCATCTTTATTAAGCGCAACTCATATATCATAAGTAATAGAGTATTCCGGATAAATATTCTCATGTCCGTAACATTGTGTTCCCCAATGTGGAAAATGAAGACGAGAAGTAGTAGTTCCCAGAGCCTTATGTTTCTCGCGATACCATACTGGAATAACCCAATTGTATTCTTGAGACGTCGGCATAACCACAAAAGCGTGATCGTCAATATTGTAGGATCGATGATATCTAAAAGATAATTCTAACGGAATTGTATATTGTCCCTCCGTAAGGATTTCTTGTCCAGTGACACCCTTGGATTTAACTTTTATTGTCCTTTTCACAACTGGAATTTTAAAGGCCTTAGCAGTGTTTAGTGAAATAACGAAGGCAGTAATTCCCATGTCCAGCATGCATCGTAATGGAAAATAATGGTTGTCTTCGTCAATAAAGAATTTATATATTGGTCTTTTTCCAATTTGCGTGAGTAATACCTTCGAGATCATTTTATTCCTTGCTGAATCATAATAAACATAATGAGACGAAGTATTTTGTCGCATAGTGGTTTGATCTTGCAGAGCCATTGCTTTGCATATTACCATCGGTCTCCTTCCGACAATAGCGTATCCACAACGGGATAATAGAAGGGGTGTAAGGTTGGTTTAAGGTTATGATGTATTTGTAATGTTGTAATCATATCCCCTTACTGAACACCATTTGTGACCTTCCGGTCATCCTCAGAAGGGAAGTATCACACAAAGAAACAGTCTTCCAATCGTAGATAGGTCTGTTGAAATCTTCATTTGCGAACTTAAGCTGAATATGGCTTATTCCTCATCACTATCTCAATCCCACCAATTTTTATTAAGAACCAACTCCTGGTCCTATCCTTGTTTCTCGTTGAAGTCTTCTTCCAACTCACTATCCTCAGAGTCTGCTTCTCGTTCATCTAGCAGACTATCATCTTCCCTTTGGGATTCATCCTCTTCATCTTCGTCCAAAACATCAGCAGTTGTATACAAATCTATTTCTGATTTGGATTCTTCTTCCTGATTATAAGCTCCAACCTTGAGCTTCTGGTACTCCTGGGCCTTAGGGAAAGGCGCCGTTCCTACTTCTTTCCTCGCCCAGCGGAAACAATCCATGGTTTCATTGACTCCTTTCTGATCTCCAGGCTAAGTGCATCTCTGGCATTCTCCTGCCCCCTTTCTTCTGTCAAGCTCAGATTTATCAATTCCTTCCATCTGTTCCGGCTATGTCTTATTCGACATATTTTTTGGTTTGAATCGCTGGTTGGCCCTATCATTGGGCCTAAATACTTCACCTTACTGATTATGGGGTCGATCTTGAAACCAATTTTTAAAGGTTTTTGGTTTGTAGAAACGTGTTTCCTTATCAAACTGAGCTCTTCTCTGAGAATCCTTGCCCACTTGGGAAATGGGTTTCCTCAAGCCCAGGTTCTTTCTTGGTGCTTCCCTCTTCTCTGAGCGTCTTCCGGCATTGGTAATAATAGCTTTGATTTTCCCATCAGTATTTCCTGTCACATCAATGGTATGGATTTGTTTCAAAAATTTTTGCAGTAGTCAATCGAGAATAATTTCTTAAGCGCCGCTCCGGAAACCATTGCCTTATCATTATACATTTGGATTCGTGTAAATATATCCCTAATGCATCCATCATATCTGACCTTTTCTGATTCAGTGTAGGCCTCGTCCTTAGTGTACTTATCTTCAAACCATACCTTTAAAGCCTGAACATACCCAGTTATTGCTTTCGGGTGTTTCCAGATATAAGTCCCTTTTATGCATTGACTATGCCAAGCTGCAGCTTATCTATCCATTAACAAACCAATCCAGTCGATAGTTCATTCATCCGTTGGAAACTTCTCAGGTTGATCTTGAATAAATACTTCTACCATTATCCAGCAGCAGACAAAATTGTCTCCTGGTTTCCTCTCGAATCGTTATGGTTCCTTGATTTTAAACTGCTTTGCGTATTGCAATTCTTGAGTGTGTCGTTTTCTCTGACTCTGCCAAGGATTATTATTGCTATTATTACCATGATCCGAAGGTAGATTTGATCCTGGGGTTGGAGGACCTCCTCCTCCTCCAGCTACTTCTCGGGCTGCTCCTCCGGCTGCTCCGTCAGCTGCTGATCCGGCTGCTCCTTCACTTCCGGCCCCACCTCTCATTTGTCCTAACCATGCAATGGTGCACTTGGTATCTTGTCAGCTTGACGCAGTACTAACAAAGTACCTCTGTCTTTCAGAATGTACAGTAGTTGATGGTCCCGCATGTGGTTCCTGTGGACGGAAATTGAAATTAGAGGATTCCGAAGATTTATATCCTTCCATAGCAGAAGTCATTCCGGAATTGACTTCCGGAATTTGAACCAGTTGTTCATCCATACCGGTCGCATGTTCTCTCAATTCCCTTTCTAGATGGAACTTCTTTAAGGGAACTTTTAATGCAGTCGAATACTTCTTTGACTTTCTGAATTTTTGAGTTCACATCCTTCAAGGATCTTGGTAGGCCGATAGTTGCTCCCTTGACTGCCAAGATTTGGTTGGTATTATTGGTAATTCTTTTGCTCATGGCATCGATCTCATTCTTGTGTCGAACAAAGATATCATTAGCCTCCTGAAGAATCTGAGCATCCTTTCCTTGAAGAATATTGACTCCTGATCTCAGTGCTCATAACACGGCATCCTGCAACTGTGGCTGAGTCACTACTCCTGCTACATCCGCATCTGCTAGATGCTTCTGCGTACCAATCCGTGTATCGAAGATCTCGAGATCCGCTCTAACAGACTCAAACTCGTCTGGAAGGATATCCTTTTCATCGTTGCAAGCTCGTACTATATGTACAACTTGCTACGCAAGTTCCAACAATTATCTTTGAACCAAGTTGGAACTTACATTGGTCATTTCCAATACCCCTTGGCCGGGTTCTGCCCCTTCTGGGAATTCTATTGCTTTCATTTGCTGAAACTCCAGCCGTGATTGCTCAATTCTCCTCTGGTATTCCTGGATCTATACCGGTTCGGCTGTGAAACAGGTCAACTTAATTCAACTGTTGCGTCTTCCTTTTAAGACCAATTTTTGAGCTGGCAATGGTCTATGCAATGCCTTTGCAGAATATATGAAGCCCTTCTGTTAACCTCGCCCAGGTAGTTATAAGTGTAACACTCCGACAAAATTTTACAACATTGGCAAATTGCTGCTGGGCTGTTTTCCTTGGTATGGTATAACTGGGAACTGACGCAGAAGCCATTCTGTCTTCGGCAATGTTGGCTGCCAGTCCTCAGGCCCATATAAATGCAACAGAAGTTGTCTTCGCACTTCTGGCTCTCCAAACTCATAAGAATTGCTGATTGTTGGTTTATTGAGAACTATCAGATGTAGTTTGGGATCATTTGGGTGTCGTAAATAGTAAGCTCCTACTTTATGGAGTCACTGGAATAGATGTAATAACTCCGGTGTCCTGTAATCATTAAACCAGATACAGCGTAGTGTACTTAAAATATTATACGGCTACAGGGGTGCTTGATCCCAGTGATGAATACAACAGGTATTGAATTAAGTACAACCGCGTATATATTTAGTCTTTCTCTCCTCATTTCTTCCTGAACCTCAACCTCTTGCCAGCGACTTGCACAAGCTTCCGAATCAAATCTCCTTCCAGGTCCATCTCCTATTTAGAGGTTGATTGCGCCTCGTCCTCATACAACACATCCTCGGAAGTCTCCTCTAATGGTAATGCACCAGTGTTGAGATATCTCAACACCAGGTACCTGATATTGTCAAACTCGCAAAAGAGCAAAACCACCCGGTAGATGTGGGTTAACCAGACTTGTTCCAGGTGAAAAAGTAGATGCCGAAAGACGCGACATTCGGTTGCAGTGCGTACTCGGCAGGTGAATAATGATGTCCAGGCATACAGGGCCCAGTCACGTGTATGAATGAGAGAAGTAATTGTATAAAGTGTCGATAGAATTCGTGATAATATTTTAAGATCATCTTTGGTGTTCTGATTGTCGGCTGTGAGTTGCTGCTGATGATTCCTACTTGTTGCCAGAGCAATTCCATCTCTTTATAGTCGTCTTCGAGGGTTTGTATGCCCATACTTTGACATTATAACTACAGTGCTTATGATAATGTTATTGCGTTCATGCTGTTCAGGTATCAAAGCATTATGCTGCTGATAAAGATCAGGCCATCCATCTCATGATATCCTGTCAGACTATGTGTCTGATGAAGCTCAAACTGAGACATCTCACAACTCGTTTGAGACAGTAATAGAAACATCTGCCAATCTTAGTTGGCAGTGCTTGTCGCAAATTAATGCCTCACCCTAAAGACTATTTGGCTTGCATCATAGATTTAATCGGCGACCAACTGATACTATGCCAAAGTAGAATTTGACCCCTCAGTTCGTATCGAATACGAGACTGACGTTGTAATGCATTCTAACTGAAACCAATGAGCAGGGTTGCTTCAGGCCTCATGTCAATAGCCAACATTATAATTCCGTCAGTCCCGTCATGCTCAGGCCGTGACCATTTTCTCTGGCTGGGGATTGCCCCAATGACCCTTATCGCCCAAGCCAATAAGTTGGAGATCCGACTTAATGGCATATGGACCATCGACTCCTGTTGTCTTGTAAGGCAAGTTCCACTAGTGTCAGGAAAAATGAATGTGGTTGAAAACTATGTGCACGGCCAACACCAAGTATCTCCACAAAGGCAGTATATCTGGATCATCGTAAGTGGATCCCCTAAGTAGTAGCTTATTCAATTGACATGCAACAGTTGTGTATCCCCACTACTGGACATAAGACTGGCCTTCTTGCAATGTCATGAAAAGGATTTATGCATATCACATGACTAGACCGAGAGTAACTCTGTAAAATATACTCATATTAGTATTACAAGTAGCATTATCGCCGTGAAGAGAGCATGCCTACCATCAAGGTGCGGCTTTTTCTGACTACAGAGCGCTTGTATTAGTATGAGTAACTAATAGACCGTCGAGACGCTTCTTAACATTGTTGTGACATTTTTATATTCCTAATCAAACATGGATATTCGTCAACAATGTCTCTACGGCTCAAAGAGATACTCCTACATCGACGCATACATCACTCCTCTCTGTCGCGACTACAAAGAAAGGATAGTATACAGATCAGCCGACCAACTGGCTGGTGAAGGTTCTGCAATCGACCATGATATTTTTCTAGTTGGATTCGTTTATGAACCGCATTGGGAACATTTTCTTCACTCTTCTGACGATGATTCCAGCGATAGAGCAGGCTATAGCAAGAATGTGTATATGGATCCAGAGTAACCCCCAGTTCGGATGTGTATTCATTGTACTGCACAGTTCGAAAACCTTCTAGCCAGCAAGCCAATTAGTAACAAGTATTTCAATATCTTCGACGATGAGATTGATCTGTGGTTACCATTGTCATGCGAGGAGGAGTACTGATTGGTGCAGTGGTGCATCGGCAAAAAATATTTCCGTCCGGGCGGAATGGCTCCGTCAGAGTGGACGTGCTCCGTTAGAGTCGTCAGAGACATCCCGCTGGCGGCTTACTCCGCTCCCGGCCTCAATACCACGCGTCGCGTTGCATTTCGCCCTCCGATCGCTGTTTCACCGTTTCTTCTTGCTCTGTCCTTCTCGTATTTTAAACGAACGCTCTGGCATTGTGGCCATCTGTGACTATACGTCGGAATGGGTTCATTGGGTGCGATCTTGCATTGGGATTGCAATGCGATGGGTGACCCTGCGAAAATCTCTCCTCGCGTTCCTTCTACCTGCGCCCAAAATCCAATTCTCTCTTTACTAATTATACGGGATTGCAAGGCGATGGGTGACGCTGCGAAAATCTCTCCTCGCGTTCTTTCTACCTGCGCGCAAATTGCAATTCTCACTTTACTAATTGTACGGGATTGCAAGGCGATGGGTGACGCTGCGAACATCTCTCCTCGCGTTCCTTCTCCCTGCGCGCAAAATGCAATTCTCTCTTTACTAATTATACACATCATTCCAAGTCGCCAGATCTATGTGGCTATTAACAATCCATCGCTCGTTCCATCCGTCTCCTGTCTTAGTTCTAGTAGCTATCTTCTGGAATTACGTGCGCGCAGCCGACGATGTTTCCCACGCTGAAAACTTGCGAAGCAACGGCTGCCGGTGCTTTTCTCACTTGTACAAATTTCGAGACCGGATCCAAGTTACCCGAGTTTTCCGGTATTGTGGTGAGCGCCATGGCTAACCAGTACTCAACGAAAGCTCCATCCTCTTTTTGGAGTTTGATTTTGAATAGTCGTTGCAGTTGCCACGGGAGACGCCCATTCAGCGCGCCATAACACCTCCCCGGGCGTTGCTTTACCCAGACCCAGTCGTTCCGTCGATGCCCTCCGCGCCAGCTCTGGCTTCCTGTGCATCGACACATCTGAGATATGCGTTCACCTTCCAAACCCTCAACTTGAACCTTAATACCATGGTAAATACAGAGCTCCATTGCACGCAGTTGTTCTTCCAATATATACGTCATGTTACGACTCTTCTGCTTTATAAACTCCCGCGTGCCGCTGTATATTGCCGCGCGGTGTGTTGCCTCTTGCGTATTGTCGAGTAATGCTCTGAAGGCTTTGATCATAGCGTCAGGATGCTTTCCATCATGGCGGTTTTGGGGTCCCATGAATTCGGGCTTCGCAGATGACTTGGGGCTCTGGGGGGCAGCCAGATCAGCACCGGAAGGGAGGACTTTGCAGGTGGCAGCGCTGTTCTCCCGACGCTGAGCGAGGGCTTGGAGATTGAGCTCTCTGATTTCGAAGCAGAGGATGCGACGCTGAAAGGTGATTACTTGTGGCAGGTAGTGGGGGTTTTGAGATTGGAGGCGTTCCAACCGTCCTTGAGGTTCGTTTTATGTGCTTGTTCATGTCACTCGGCAGAATACTGTTGCAAGGCTCCGTATCGACGAATGTGTTCGGCCCAGTGAGACATCAAGTGGATCTTTGGAAAGTTGAAGTCGGCATCTAACTCCTTGGAAATATCTATCTTGTGGCTAATAGAATCCCGCCAGGCATTCATTTCGCGCTGCTTCTTGGACGGCGTCCAAGTTTCAGTATTTGTTTCCTCGTCTACCTTTCACTTCTTCACGAGTTCCGTTCTCAGGGCATTGGCTTTGGCCTTCGCCTTTTTGCTGGCTCACCCGAGTAAGAACACATCGTTGAAGGTGTGAAAACGATGCAAGGCGTCCTCCATGTAGCTCAATGTTGCATCATCGTGAGATTTATATCGAGCATACATATAGAATTCTAACAATGCCCGTGTGCACTCAATTGCGCGATTGAATATGGGACGCTGAGCGGGGTTTCCACCTCGTAGAGACTGGGTTACAACTCCACGCAGGTACCGGCTCATTTCCTTCATCTCCTTCCCATTCCATTGAGAAACTTCGTCATATGACTTATTTTTTGGTGTGAGGTCATGGTAAGCAGGCACGGATAACCAGATTGCATTGTACTTGTCGAGCCGTTGGTGCGTCTTCATGAAGTGGAAAATCCACTTCTGGAGGTGGTCAAGCATGCCGATCTGCATTGTATGGAGGAGGTCGGGCTTGGGGAGATCGCTCACAATACAGAGAATATGTCGAAACACGTTGAATCCTCGGTGAACATGGCGCGACGAGAGTTCGGCATCCGCTTCCTTGGTGTTGGCATCGCTGAGCGTTCTATATAGGTTGTGATCCCGCCGGGGGTGTTCCTTGTTAGAATGCACATAATCTCCAAGTTTGTTCTTTGGACACTCGCACCAAAAACAGACATGCCGCTCGAGATGATGTAGGTCGCTATACTCTGGACACTCTGCAAGCCATGCTGCTAAAACCGGTTTGCAACGCCTGAAGTTGCCATCTGCACAGAGAACGTTGCAATACCCGCTCCCAGCGTTGGGATTTTGTTTCAAGGTGAGTGGCTGGAGTAGCCGCCGGAGTACTTCGTTTAGCACCTCTCGGTTTGTTTGCCGCTGCTCATCCAGCCGCTTCTGAGGCATATTGCGGTTCTTAATTGGAATTGGTAGGAGAGTGACCATTACGACGCTGTGCGTCGAGGGCGTCTGGCGGATCTTCGAAGATAGATTGCCAATTGTCATATATGCAGGCCACACTTTCTTGTCGCCAGCAAAATTCGAGAGATGCGTTCCGTCAGACATGAAGATCAAGGAAACCAGTGTATCCCCCACTCTGAGCGTTGAGTAAACATTGATTAGCACGTTGTTATCCTCGAGTATCTGTCCTTACCTGTGTCTCACACCACCAGCCCACAGTGTGCATTTCGGTATAGAGGAGTTTCGAGGGCGTATCGCTGTTTAAGCACTGCTGAGGGGTGAAAATGAGATGCTCGGCGTAGGCTGGCTGCTGCATCAACCATCTCATGCTTTTGATGATATCTCGACTCCAGTATTTGATAGGGCGTTGGTGATTGTCATTCCATCTCATATCCTCAAGAGTGTGTAGTTCCCACTCCCCGAGACCGTGATTATCTGGCATGCTAGCCACTAGCTTCTGGACGCCATCCCCGTTTTTGAAGCTTGGGAAACGCAGAGCGGTGTTTTCTTCCTTCAGCACGTTGTCATAGTATGTCTTCATGCCCTTCTTCTTGATCCCACACTGGATATATTTGTACTCTTCATGCGTCGCAAACGGATAGTAGGGATTGTTTTGTAGGTTTGTCTCAAGGCAGCCCTGAGCGTCGCGTTCCCATGGCTCAGCAATGTAATCGATCAGCGGAGCGCCGGCAGCGGGGTATATTTCCGTCCCCGGCAGAGGTGGCGGTGGTTGAGACTCCGTGTCCGCGATGTTTTCAACGTGTTCGAGGTAGGGAAACGCGTCCAAGTCTTCGACTGAACATTTGTTAGCGTTGAATTCACGACGCAGAGCGGGTTCAACGCGTCGGGGCGCGCTGTGAACAGTCAGATTCTTCTGAAGGTATTCAGGATGGTGTAATTTGATATGTTTAAGTCGCCAGCTGTCTGAGGTGAATTTCTTTCGGCATGAAAATTCGGGGCAACGGGAAGGGGTCTTCTCTGGCATTGTCGACGACACGCGAGGAGTGGAGTATTCACTGTAGAAAGGGACGAAAGTTGGTGTTGGGCCTGAGCAGTCTGGTGAGGGTATAAGCTCATGATACTTGAGAGATTTATTGAGCCTCAACACCATCACAAGGAGGTTCCTTACACGCCAGGAGTTGCAAAAGCACTGCATGAGCGATGTCCCATAATACTATGAATAAAATAAAACCAATAAAATAAAACCAATACAAATCTATAAATAAAATAAACATTGAGCAATCTAAAAACCTCGCGACGCGTGTAATAATCAATGCCTGAGATGAATGGATTAGAACAAAGGAAACGAACAAGACAAGAACCCGACCCTAACCCGAACGCAACAACCATCGCCTCCTCTGCAACGCAAGGACTGGTTCACTCCTCGCCTACTGAGCCATCCGGGTGTACCTCAGGGAGAGGGACATCGGGGAGAGGGACACCGGCGAGACTGTCGCCACCTGCCGAGTCAATCAGCAGGTGCTGATCCACAGCCACATCCGAGGTGTTTCCGGCTTCCTCAACTTCTGGCTGAGTTGGCACCACTGGGCGAGCTTTTTGCGGCGTCACAAACCCCAAATGCTCCAGCGCACTGAGGGGATGAGTCTCCGGAGTTCGTGGTCGTGAGCGAGGGTCCGGGGTTTGTGGCCGTGGGGCAGACGCCGGTTGTTGTGGCTGTGGGGTATGCCCGCGTATCTCCTGGCATTGCTCAGGTAGCACAATTGGCTGATCGTCTACCATGGTATCTACATCGTCAGCCGAGGAATTTACCATCTCTCCCTGGCCAATCGTCCGAGGTTCTTTGCCATCATCCTCATCCTTATCCTCCTCCTCATCCTTATGCACCTCCTCCTCCTACTCATCTTCCCTCTTTTCATCTTCCTCCTCTTCATCATCACTGTCCCTTTCCATATCCACCTCGCCGTCTAAATCATTGCCGTCCGGTGCGTCCACATCGTCCACCATGCGCATATCCACATCAGGATCAAGTTCTGAGTCATATTCGCCATCCGACTCGGTAGAGTCGGTATCATCATCTGAGGAAATTGACACAGCGGGCGATGCTTCTGGCTCTAAATATACCTGCTCTAGTTAGCCCTCTGTGTCCGAGTCTGACTTATACAGCTTAACAATACCTTTCCCTTTACCTTTCCCTTCCCCTTCCCCTTCCCTTTCCCCTTCCCATCCTTTGTTCCCTTCCCTTTCCCAGTCCCTTTCTCACCGCCCTGCGTGTCCTCTTCACCCTCGCCGTCGTCATTGTCATTGTGATCGCCAGGACGGCTCCGTCCACCGCTCGGCGCTCCGGGATCTGCCCAGTTCTCATCATCATCATCCTCGTCGATTATCTCATCCCAATTCCGTGGTCTAACGGCCAGGAAGTCGCTTGGCTTGTACTGCCGGCAGCTTGGCGGCTCAATCTTTGCCCTGAGATCATCGCTACCGTACCAAGAGAAACTCTCACCGGTGCATTTAACCTTTCATGAGCTGGTTGTCTGCGGATTGGAGCGATCGACTTGATCCCCGAAGGCACGGGGGTTGTCCCACCTCCAATTGTTCATTTGGTCACGGGTTTTGTCAAACATTTGCCCCATATATGAGCTGAAGGCTGCCCACCACTCCCGAAAAGGTGAACTACTGCTCCTCCGGTGCGGCCACATCAGCTGGAATTGTGAAAAGTGGCGAGTCGTGACTGGATCAAGAAAGATTATATCATAACAGAGGTCCCAGGCTCTCTCATCCTTGACGCCAGAAACGTTGTATATCGGTATGAGTCCACGGATGTGTTCCGTGATGAATCCCTTTATACGGTCCCGATCCAATGACAGGCGTCGATTTATAACCAATGTTGGCATTTTTGCCCTAGCAGTTGCCTTCCCCTTTCCTTTGCGGCTGCCCTTTGGTGCCATCGCTGGAAGCTGAAAATGAATCTACATCCGAGGCGTTAGCATTATGATACAGTTGAATGTAGCGAAAGGAAGCCCAGAGTAAACGTACAAAGTTGTGTAGGTTATCGGGTGTGTTTTGGAACAAGAGGCGTTGTTTTGTGCAAGTCACGTGATGTTGAGATCAGGATGCTGTCAGTGTGTATAATACGGGAGGAAAAGAGAAAGGAGATGTAGGCGGGAAGAAGGGATATATATACTCGTGTTCTGGCGATTTCTTGGTTCAAGGTTCAACTTGTGAGTTTTGTTGGTTAAGGAACACAA
>Ga0307514_10001125_pt1 | contig 37028 bp, 33 predicted proteins | sample 16_EM_MG_FD_203088 | JGI IMG/M metagenome (GOLD analysis project Ga0307514, IMG submission 203088) | Populus trichocarpa ectomycorrhiza microbial communities from riparian zone in the Pacific Northwest, United States - 16_EM | ecosystem: Host-associated > Plants > Roots > Unclassified | place... | reverse complement strand
CTCCGAACAGAACGCCTGCGCAAGGGCCGCCGAGATCGCGGTCTCCGCCTCGTCGCCCGCGTCCAGCGCCCACAGTCCGCCGTACGCGGCCGAGCGGGCGGACTCGATCTCCACGAGCATGTCGGCGCACTTGTGCTTGATCCCCTGGAACGAACCGATGGGCCGTCCGTACTGCTCGCGGATCTTGGCGTACTCCACAGCGGCGTCCAGCGCGGCGGCCGCTCCCCCGACCTGTTCGGCGGCCAGCAGTACGGAAGCAGCGGCGAGGGTGCGTTCGAGCGCCGGCCACGCCATGCCCTCGGGGCCCAGCAGGCGGGCGGGGGTGTTCGTGAACTCCACCCGGGCCTGCTTGCGCGTCTGGTCGAGCGTCGGGAGGGGCGTGCGGGCGAGGCCCGGTGCCTCGGCCTCGACGGCGAAGAGGCTGATACCGGAGGGAGTGCGGGCGGCGACCAGGAGCAGGTCGGCGAGGTGTCCGTCGGGGACGTATGTCTTCACGCCCGTCAGCCGCCAACCGCCCGCCTCGTCATGGGCGGTGAGCCGGATGCCCGCCTCGTCCCACCGGCCGTTCTCCTCGGTGAGCGCGAGCGTGGCGACCGTCTCGCCGGAGGCGATGCCCGGGAGAAGGTCACCGCGGGCCCTCTCGTCGTCGCAGCGCAGCAGCGTCTCGGCGGCCAGGGCGACGGTGGCGAAGTACGGCGCGCACAGCAGCGCGCGGCCCGTCTCCTCGAAGACGACGCCGAGGTCGACGTAGCCGAAGCCCGAGCCGCCGTACTTCTCCGGCACGGCCAGTCCCTGCAGGTCGATCTCCGTGGCCATCCGCCGCCAGACGGCCTCGTCGTACCCGGTCGGGTCCGCGGCCAGGCGGCGCACGTCGGCCTCCGTGGCGTGCCTGGCGAGGAACGACCGTATGACCTTGCGCAGTTCGTCCTGTTCCTCGCTGAAGGTGAGATCCATGCCGCGCTTCCCGTCCTCGGTGCGACCGGGTGCAACAGGCTTGCCACCCGCTTGCCGCTCACCGCTCAATACAGTTAGATAATTATAGTATCCACACTGAATACACCAGGAGCGCGACGTGACCGATCTCTACGACCAGTTCACGAGCCTGACGTTCGAGCGCCCCGCGTCCGGCGTGCTCCGCATCGTGCTCGACGCGCCGAACCTCAACGCCGTGGATCCTCGGATGCACGGTGAGCTCGCCGATGTCTGGGCGGTCGTCGACCGGGACGAACAGACGCGCGCGGTGCTCGTCCAGGGCGCGGGCAAGGCGTTCTCGGCCGGCGGGACCTTCGATTCCATCGATGCCCTGACCGAGGAGTACGCGGTGCGTGCCCGGGTCATGCGCGAGGCGCGGGACATGGTGTACGGGGTGATCAACTCCTCCAAGCCTGTGGTCTCCGCCATTCACGGCCCGGCCGTCGGCGCCGGGCTGGTCGTCGGCATGCTGGCGGACATCTCCATCGCCGGGCGCAGGGCGAAGATCGTCGACGGGCACACGCGTCTCGGGGTCGCGGCCGGTGATCACGCCGCAATCTGCTGGCCGCTGCTGTGCGGTATGGCCAAGGCCAAGTACTACCTGCTGACGTGCGAGACGCTCACCGGCGAGGAGGCCGAGCGCATCGGCCTTGTGTCGAAGTGTGTGGACGACGAGGACGTACACGCGGAGGGTCTGCGTGTGGCGACCGCCCTGGCCGCCGGGCCCGCCAGTGCCATCAGCTGGACCAAGCGGTCCCTCAACCACTGGTACCGCACCGCCCAGCCGATCTTCGAGGCCTCGCTGGGCCTTGAGTTCTTCGGGTTCGGCGGGCACGAGGTCGTCGAAGGGCTGGCCGCCCATCGCGAGAAGCGCGCCCCGGACTTCCAGGGCGTGGCGGACAAGCACCCGATCGACCTCTGACCGACGGGCGCCCACCGACCGACGCCCAGAGACACCCACCGACACCGACGGACACCCGCAGACGCCTGCGAACGCCACGAATGCCTGAGGAGCCGCTATGACATCGGAGCACACCGCCACCGAGATCCCGCCGCTGGTCAAGGGAATGACGTACGAGGACATGCCGAAGGGCCAGATCTTCCGGACCGCCCGCCGCACTGTCACCGAGACGGACCTGGTCAACTTCGTCACCTGGGGCGGTTTCAACGAGCCGCTCTTCTGGGACGCCTCGCATGCCGCGGACGGCGGCTACACGGGTCGGCTGGTCCCGGGGGCGCTGACGTACTGCATCGCCGAGGGACTCGTACTCCAGACGAACGTGCTGCACGGCACGGGCCTGGCCTTCCTGCACATGGAGCTGACCGTGCAGGGACCGGTGTACGTAGGAGACACGCTGTACGCCGTCGTCGAGACCACCGACTCCCGCCCCTCCAGCAAGCCCGGAAGAGGCGTGGTGACCAGCCGGATCACCGTACGCAACCAGCGGGACGAGGACGTGCTCGTCTACACGCCGGTGCGACTGATCCGGGGCAGGGACTACGGGGCTCCGACGCTCTGAGCGCGGGGCCCGGTCGGCACCAGCGTCAGACCCGCCCCCGCACCGGACGGGACCGGGCCCGCGAACGCCCCTCCACTCACCCAGTCCGAGGGCATCGGCGGACGCGGCGGGGGCTCGTGGTCCGGAACCGCCATCGCGTAGAGGCGGGTGTAGCGGAACTTGGCCTCCAGGTTGTCGAGCACCGACCAGTACTCGTAGCCGCAGACGGGTACACCGCGTGCGATCACCCGGCCCAGCCAGGAGAGCCTGGCGCGCAGCAGAGCCCCGCGCCGGGCGTCGTCGCTGTGCCCCGTCTCGTCGACCAGGTCCAGATCGCCCATGCCGTTGTCGATGACGGACAACGGAGGCAGGAGCTCCCCGTACAGGTCGTGGAGGTCCGCGACCGCGTCGGCGAGCGCCTCGGGGACGAGGGGCCAGCCGTACGCCGTCGTCTCCACGTCGTCGAACGGGGTGATCGCGAACCCGAGGCCGACGAGCAGGCGGTTCACCTCGTTGAGGGTGCCCAGGCACTTGTCGGCCGGCAGTACGTGGGGCAGGTTCTCCGGTGCGGTGACGCGGAAGGGTGTGTGCCAGGAGAGGCCCAGCATGTCCTGGGCGGTGGCGATGATCTCCAGGTCGCCCGGGTGCACGCAGCCGGTGGCCTCGACCGGTGAGACGTCGTCCTCGGTCACCATGTGCTCGCCGAGCAGCATGGGGTCCAGGAAGAGGCGGTTGGTCCAGCTCACCAGGCGTTCCAGGGCGAGGCGGTCGAACGGGTCGTCGGTGGCCGGGTAGCCGCCGACGAGGGTGACCGTGGTGCCGATGCGGCCGCTCGCACCGGCGGCCCTGAGTGCCTGGGTCGCGAGTCCGTTGGCGAGCAGGATGTGGTGGACCGTGGACAGGCCCGCGCGGCCGATTCCCCGGCCCGGTGTGTACATCCCGGCCACATGGTCCGCGAGCGTGGGCCCGGCCAGGTCGGTGGAGGTGATCCAGCGCGTCACGCGGTCACCGAAACGGCGGCCCAGCTCGGCGGCAAAAGCGGCGAAGTGCTCCGCGGTGTCACGGGCGAGCCAGCCGCCGGAAGCCTCCAGCCAGGGCGGCAGTGACCGGTCGAGCAGTGTCAGGCCGGGCTTCAGACCGAGTTCGAGCAGCGAGTCGAGGGCGCGGTCGCAGCGGTCCAGGGCCTGCCGGTCCCAGGCGCCGGGGCCGTCGGGCTGCAGCCGTGGCCAGCCGGCCACCATCCGGTGCGCGTCGGGAGTGACACCGACCAGCTGCCGGATGTCGTCGGTCCACTGCCGGAAGTGCCCGCCGCGCTCGGGCGGGGGCGGCGGCGGGGCCGCGATGGTGTCCGCGGTGGCGACTCCCCAGTCGACACCACGGAACGATTCGTACAGGAAACCATCGCTCATGGTCACCGTCCAGGGCGTAATGGTTTAACGCATTCAACTGAATGAACGCCGTGCGGACGCTAACACTTCAGGGAAACTACGACAATGTTTCGGACAGATCTCATCAATTCGTAAGGAGCCGACGGACGATCACTCGGCCCTTGTCGAGCTTGTCGAGGCCCGGTGTCGATGATCTCGTGGCCGTCCCGGACCGTTGGGCAGGATGACGTTTCGGCCATGATCCGGTCGGGGGATCGTCGGGGATCGGGGCTACTCCCCGAAGGGCCGGAACTCCTCCTCCTGCCACCAGGGGTGGACGGCCGGCATGTCCTTGGTGACCCGGCCGGGGAACTCGGGCGGCCTCTTGGCGAGGAACGACTCGACGCCCTCGACCGGGTCCGGGCCGCCGCCGATCTGGCTCATGATCCGCGAGTCGAGGCGGTGCGCGGCCATCGGGTGGGACTCGCCGAGCATCCGCCACATCATCTGGCGCGACAGGGCGACAGAGATCGCCGAGGTGTTCTCGGCGATCTCACGGGCGAGTTCGTACGCCGCGGGCAGCAGTTCCTCGGGCGGGTGGACGGAGCGGACCAGCCCGGCGGAGAGGGCTTCGTCGGGGCCGAAGACGCGGCCGGTCGCCACCCACTCCATGGCCCGCTGTATGCCCACGGCCCGCGGCAGGAACCAGCTCGCGGCGGACTCCGGCACGATGCCGCGGCGTGCGAAGACGAAGCCGAACTTGGCCGAGGTCGACGCCAGCCGGATGTCCATGGGCAGGGTCATGCTGGCCCCGACGCCCGCCGCCGGACCATTGACGGCCGCGATCACCGGCTTGTTGCTGGAGTAGATCCGCAGCGCGACCCGGCCGCCGGTGTCCCGGTGCCAGGCGCCCGCCTTACGGTGATCGAAGGACGAGCCGCCGGAGCTGACGTCGGCACCCGCACAGAAGCCGCGGCCGGCTCCGGTCACCACCACCACACGTACCTCGTCGTCGGCGTCGGCCGCGTCCAGGACCTCCAGCAGGTCAAGCATCATCTGCGGAATGAAGGCGTTCAGCCTCTCCGGCCGGTTGAGGGTGACCGTGAGAATCCGGTCCGCCACCTCGGCCCGTACGGTCTCGTACTCCTGCTCCGGCATACGCGTCCTCCGTCAGCCTCATCACCCTGCGACCGGCCCAGTCGCTTTGCGGCCGGTTCCCAGTTAGCTTAATTAGTTATAGCATTACACTCTACTGACTCATTGACTCCACTGACTCATCGATGGATTGCGGCGGTGCGGACATGACTGATCCGGCGGATCTGGTGGTGACCTCCCACGGGCCGGTCCGGCTGATCGAGCTGAACCGGCCTGAGCAGCTCAACGCGATGAGCGAGGAGCTGCACTCCGGTCTCGCGTCGGTGTGGGACACGCTCGCCGACGACCCTGACGCCCGAGTGGTCGTACTGACCGGACGGGGGCGGGCGTTCAGCGCCGGGGGCAACTTCGACATCATGACCCGGGTCCAGCGCGACCGGGCCTTTCGGGAACGGAACGTCGACGAGGCCCGGCAGATCATCACCGGCATGGTCCGCTGCCCACTACCGGTGATCGCGGCGGTCAACGGGCCCGCCGTGGGCCTCGGTTGCAGCCTGGCGCTGCTGAGCGACCTCGTGCTGATCGCCGACGACGCCTACATCGCCGACCCGCACGTCCAGGTCGGGCTGGTCGCGGGCGACGGCGGGGCACTGGTCCTGCCGCTGCTCGTCGGTCTGACCCGGGCGAAGGAACTGCTGTTCCTCGGCGACCGGATCGGCGCGGAGGAGGCCGTCCGGCTGGGCATCGCCAACCGTGCCGTACCGAAGGACAAGCTGCTGGACGAGGCCATGGACCTGGCCAGGCGGCTGGCCGCCCTGCCCGCGCGGGCGCTGCGCGAGACCAAGCGGGCGGTGAACCTGCACTTGGAGCAGGCCATGAACTCCGTGCTGGAACCTGCCCTGCTCGCCGAGCGGGACACCATGCACGACCCGGACCACATCGCCGTCGTGGAGCAGATCATCGCGTCGCGCGGCCGTCGCCGGGCCGTCGAGAAGGGCTGAGGGGCATGGACTTCGCGTTCAGCGAGGAGCAGGAGGAACTGCGGCGCACAGTGCGGGCGTTCCTCGCGGACACCTCCCCCGAGACCGAGATGCGGCGCCTGATGGAGACCCCGGAGGGCTTCGACCGGGCGCTGTGGCGCCGGATGGGAACGGAGCTCGGTCTCCAGGGGCTTGCCGTCCCCGAGGAGTACGGCGGTGCGGGGTACGGTCCGGTCGAAGTCGGCGTCGTCATGGAGGAGTTGGGGCGGGCGCTGCTGTGCGCGCCGTTCCTCGCCTCGGCCGTACTGGCGACCACCACGCTGCTGCGCTGCGACGACGAGGACGCCCGCAAGCGGCTGCTGCCGGGTCTGGTCTCAGGCGAGCTGGTCGGGACACTGGCACTGACCGAGGGCTCGCCCCCAGGACCTGGTGGCCCGGGAGGTGCCCCCACCCGCTGGGACGCCGAGGGGATCCGGCTCACCGCCCGTGAGTCGGCGGGGAGTTGGCTGCTGACCGGTCACAAGATGTTCGTGCTCGACGGCGCCGCCGCGGATGTCGTCCTCACCGTGGCCCGTACCGGCGAAGGCATCGGCGTGTTCTGGGTGGACGGAGACGCGGCCGGGCTGACCCGTGAGCCCCTGCCCACGATGGACCCGACCCGCAGGCAGGCACGCCTCGGCTACCACGACGTACCGGCGACCCGGCTCCGTACGCGCAGCGGCGACGGCTGGGGTCTGGTGTCGGAGGTGCTCGACCGGGCCGCGGTGGCGCTGGCCGCCGAGCAGGTCGGAGTGGCGTCCCGCGCGCTCGACATGGCGGTGGAGTACGCCAAGGTGCGGCACCAGTTCGGGCGGCCCATCGGGTCCTTCCAGGCCGTCAAGCACCTCTTGGCGGACGTCCTGCTGGAGGTGGAGTCGGCCCGCGCCGCCGCGCACTACGCGCTGCTCGCCGCCGAGAACGAGGACCCGGAACTGCCCGCCGTGGCAAGCCTGGCCAAGGCGTTCTGCTCCGACGCCTGTCTGCAGGCGACGGAGCAGAACATCCAGGTCCACGGGGGCATCGGCTTCACCTGGGAGCACCCGGCCCACCTGTATCTGAAGCGGGCCAAGACATCACAACTGCTGTTCGGCGACCCGGCGTACCACCGGGAACTGCTCGCACAGCGCATCGGCATGGACAGCGGCACGAACGCGGTCGGAGGAGCGGTATGAAGGTCGACGGGAAGCTCAACGTGTGGCGCACCGCCGAGGTGGTCGAGGAGGCCCGGCAGCACGAGAAGGCCGGTTACGACGGCCTGTGGGCCTCGGAGTCCAAGCACGACCCCTTCCTGCCGCTGCTGCTGGCGGCCGAGCACACCGACCGGCTTGAGGTCGGTACGGCCATCGCGGTGGCCTTCGCCCGCTCGCCCATGCAACTCGCCTACACCGCCCACGACTTGCAGACCTACTCGGGTGGACGCTTCGTGCTGGGCCTCGGCAGCCAGATCAAGCCGCACATCGAGCGGCGTTTCGCCATGCCGTGGAGCCGGCCCGCCGCCCGGATGCGGGAGTACGTGAGCGCGCTGCGCGCCATCTGGGCCGCCTGGAACGAGGGCGAGAAGCTCGACTTCCAAGGCGACTTCTACACGCACACGCTGATGTCCCCGTTCTTCTCTCCCCCGCCCGCTCCCGGCGGCGCGCCCCAGGTCTTCGTGGCCGCCGTCGGGGAGGCGATGACGCGGGTGGCGGGCGAGGTGGCGGACGGACTCCTCGCGCACGGCTTCACCACCGAGCGGTATCTGCGGGAGGTCACTCTGCCGACCGTCGAGGCAGGGCTGACGAAGTCGGGCCGTACACGCGGCGACTTCTCCGTCTCCCATCTGCTGCTGACCGCGACCGGCCGGACCGAGGAGGAGCTGGCCCGCGCGGTGGACGGCACCCGGCGCCAGATCGCCTTCTACGGCAGCACCCCCGCCTACCGCGGTGTCCTGGAGCTGCACGGCTGGGGCGAACTCGGCGACGAACTCAACGCGTTGTCGAAGTCGGACCGCGCCGACAAGTGGGAGGCGATGGGCGGTCTCGTCGACGACGACGTCTTGCACGCCTTCGCCGTGGTGGCGGAGCCGGGGCGCGTGGCGGCCGAGATCCGCCTTCGGTACGGGTCACTGGTCGACCGGGTGTCCTTCTACACCGCGTACGAGATCGACGCCGAGGTGTGGGAGCCGATCGTGCAGGAACTGCACGGCAGTTGACGGCCCCACTGTCGGTCGTCAGCCGCTTCCTGTCAGCCGAGCAGGTCCAGGACCGTCGTCATGGACCTGCTCTGCAGCAGGTAGTCCTCGGCCTCCTGGAGGTGGACGCGCCACAGCTCCTCGGCGGCCTCGGCCCGGCGGGCGGCCACCAGCTCGACGAGCGCGCCATGGGCGCGGAAGCCGCGGCGATTGGCCCGTACGTTCTCGGAGCTGCCCGCGTCAAGGTCGACGTGGGACCAGTTCGCCTGGTCGATGATGTGACGGACCATGCCGTTGAGGACGCTCAGTGTCTCGTTGCCCGCGAGTTCGACGACGAGCGCGTGGAACTCCATGTGGGCGCGGATGAAGGCCGACGGGTCGTCCATCAGCGCCTCGGCCTCGGTGACGGCGGCCCGCAGTCGCTCCAGGTCCTCGTCCGTGCGCCGTTCGGCGAGCAGCCCGGCGCACGGCGCCTCGATGACCGTACGGGCGTCGTAGACGTCCTTGAGGGTCGTGCCCCGGTATTCGAGGACCACCCCGGCGTAGCGGGCGGCGACCGTGCCCTCCGGGATCTGCACGCGCGCCCCGCCCCTGGCCCCCCTGCGCACGCTGATCAGCGACTCCGACTCCAGTACCCGGAACGCCTCGCGCAGGGTCGGCCTGGAGACGGCGAACTCCTCCATCAGCGCCGTCTCGGCCGGCAGCGCCTCCCCCTCCGTCAGCTCCCCGCGCACGATCTTGCGGCGCAGTTGTGCCGCCACCAGTTCGGCCATCTTGGGGACCCGTACCGGCGTGTTCGTCACCGCGCCCACCTCCACGCTCATTCGGTTGTCAGTCGCTCGTGTCTCATGTCCGGCACGAAGTACGGGAGCGTGATCTCGTCCGTGAAGGCCCGGAAATCCACGCGTACGCGCATGCCGATGACGACGTCGTCCGGATCTCCGGCGTCGACGTGCGAGAGCAGGGTGGCGCCGTCGTCGAGGTCGATCACGGCGAGCGCGAAGGGTGTGTCGAAGCCGGGGCCGGGCGCCCGGTGGACGACGGTCACCGAGTAGACGGCCCCGCGTCCCGCGCTGGGCACGTACCGCCAGTCCCGGGACATACAGCCGGGGCAGGCGGGTTCGGGCACGAAGAAGCGCAGGCCGCAGCTCGTGCAGCGGGGCACGACCAGGTCGCCGCGACCGGCCGCGTCCCAGAACGGCCGGGACAGCGGGGTGGGGACGGGTACGGGCCTGCTCATCGGGTCCTCCCCAGCACGCTCATCTCGTAGTGCTGCGCCCCTGATCCGGCGTTGCCGACGACCGCCAGCTCCGCGCCCTCGACCTGGTGCACCGCACTGCCGCGCAACTGGCGTACGGCCTCGACGACCTTGAGCGTCATCTGCTGTGTCCCGTTCCACGCGTATGCCAGGCAGCCGCCGTCCGGATTGACGGGATGCTTGCCACCGACGGCGATGGCGCCACTGGCTGCCAGCGGTCCGCCCTCCCCTTCCCCGCACAGGCCGAGGATCTCCAACTGCCTGATGATCTCGAAGGAGTTGGGGTCGTAGAGGGAGAACACGTCCACGTCGTGCGGGCCGATGCCGGCCATCCCGTAGGCGCGCGTGGCCGCGTCGCGGCCGAGCTGTCCGACCTCCCGGTGCAGCGCCGGATTGGCGTACGCGGCCTGGTGGTACTCCATGCCTCCGCCGAGTACGGCGACGGGCGGGTGGGGCAGATCGCGGGCCCGTTCGGCGGTGGTCACCACGAGCGCGGCGCCGCCCTCGCCGACGATGCAGCAGTCCAGCAGGTGGAAGGGTGAGGCGACCATGCGGGAGGCGAGCACGTCGTCGGCGGTGTACGGGCCGCGGCCGTACATCATGGCCTCGGGGTTGGTCGTGCCGTTGTTGCGGATCGTCGCGGCGACCTCGGCCAACTGGCGGGCCGTGGTGCCGTATTCGTGCATGTGCCGGGCCGCGACCAGCGCGAACTGCGCGACCACATAGCTGCCCCACACGTCGGCGAACTCCAGCGGTACACCGGCCCCGACGGGCCCTGCCCCGCGCGCGACCAGCTTGCAGCCGCCGACCACGACGGTGTCCGCGAGTCCGGCCCGTACGGCCGCCGCCGCTTTGAGCAGGCCCCGGGAGCCCGCGTTGTCGAGCATCGAGTCGCTGGTCCAGCGCAGGTCCCGGCCGAGCATGCGGGCCCATGAACTGCCCTCGCCCGGTACGCCGCCGGGGCCGGGCCAGTCGACCTGGGCGCCGTCGACGTCCGCGGGGGTCAGCCCGGCGTCGGCGATCGCTCCGGACACCGCTTCGAGGGCGAGGTCCATGGCGTCACGGTCGGGGAGGCTCAGCGCCTGTTCGGTGGCGTGGACGCCGACCACTACGGGCACGCGGGCGTTCACGGGGTCACCGTCCCGCGCCCAGCGTGTCGCCGCCGGGATAGCCGCCACCGCCGAACCGTTCGTCGAGTGCCTCGTAGTCCTTGGCGAAGTCCTTGGTGCGGGGCAGGGATTCGACGAACTCCACCGTCTTCGGCTTCTTGTACGAGGCGATGCGCGACCGGCAGTGCTCGACGATGTCCGCTGCCGTGACCCCGTCGGCATCCTGGTGGAGCACCACAACGGCCTTGACGTCCTGGGCCCAGCGTTCGTTGGGCACACCGATCACGGCGGCCTCCTTCACCGCGGGATGGGACTCGACGCAGTTCTCCACCTCGGCGGGGAAGATGTTCTCGGCCGCCGACTTGAGCATCCGGGTCGTCGTCCCGAGGAAGCTGATCGTGCCGTCGGGCTCACGCCGTCCGAGGTCGGTGGTGTGCCACCAGCCGAAGCGGAAGCGCTCCTCGTTGATCTCCGGCCGGTTCCAGTAGCCGAGGTGCACGAGGTCGCCACGGACGCAGATCTCGCCGGCCACACCGATCTCGCACTCCTTGCCGGTGCTGTCCAGGATGCGTACGGCGCTGAAGGGTCCCGGTCGTCCCGCGTTGCCCGCGCCCGAGCCGCCATGGGCGCCGGTCACGGCGAACCCGGTCACCTCCGTCTGCCCATAACCGCGGCCTTCGCCGCCGCCGTTGCGGGTGAAGCGGCTCTGGTCGGTGGGCACGGTGCCCTGCCACAGCGGCGCGGCGACGCTGGCCCGCAGATGGGAGAGGTCATGGCCTGCCTCGCGGTTCAGGGCGACGAGCTGCGCGATGGTCGGGGGCATCAGATACGCGTGGGTGCACTGCTCCGCCGCCAGCAGCGGGAGCAGTTCCTCGGCGATCACGCGGCGGACGATGACGTTCTTGCCGCCGTGGACGAAGGCCGGGACTCCCCAGAACTGGTAGTTGCCGATATGGAACATCGGTCCGGCGCCGAGGAAGGCAGCCTCCCGGCCGATGTCGCCCATCCAGGCGCTGCTCGTGCCCATGGCGAGCAGGTTGCGGTGCGAGAGCATCGAGCCGGACTGCCGGCCTGTGATCGCGGCGGTGTAGATGACCAGAAGTGCGGAGTCCGGGTCGAAGTCGGTGGACGGGTCCTCGGGTGATCCGGAGGCCAGGAAGGACTCGTACGACTCGGGGCCGTCGGTGTCGTGTCGCAGCCACAACGCCCGGTGGTCGCTGCCCAGTTCGGCTCGCGCCTTGGCGACCGTGTCGCCGATCTCCTCGTCCTGCCAGACGACGACCTTGGGGTCGAAGTCCTCGACCGCGAACGCCATTTCGGGGGCCGCCCACCGCCAGTACCCGGGACAGACCATGGCGCCGACCTTTGCGGCGGCGCCGAGCAGCTCCCAGATCCGGAAGGAGTTCTGTCCCAGCCACAGGATGCGGTCGCCCGGGCCGACCCCGGCGTCCGTGAGGGCGTGGGCGAGTCGGTTGGTGCGCTCGTCCAACTCGGGCCAGGTCAGCCGGACTTCACCGTCCACGAGGGCAACGCCGTCGGGGAAGGACCTTCGGTGCTCGCGGATGATGTCGCCGAGCGTCAGGCGGCGGGCGGAATGCATGCTCATGGCTCCAAAGGCTTCGGAAGGTGAGGGTCAGACGCGGCCGATGCCGACACCCTTGACGTTGATGAACTCCTCCAGGCCGGCCTTGCCGCCTTCCCGCCCGAACCCGCTGAGGCCGACGCCACCGAAGGGCGTGGCGGGCGAAGTGATGGGATTCGGCCCCGGGTTGACGTAGACAGTGCCGGCCTTCAGACGCGGCACCAGGCGGTTGACGCGCGCGATGTCACGGGTCTGGATGTAGGCGGACAGGCCGTACTCGCTGTCGTTGGCCAGGGCGACGGCCTCGTCCTCGGTGTCGAACGGGGTGATGGCCAGGACCGGGCCGAAGATCTCCTGCTGGGCGAGGTCGCTGCGGTTGTCGACGTCCGCGAAGACCGTCGGGGACACGAAGTACCCGTCGGAGTCGATGCGTTCACCGCCGAACACGAGCCTGCCCGCGCCTCCCTCGACGGCCTTGTCGATCATGCCCTGGACGCGGTCGCGGGCGGCTTCGTCGATGAGGGGTCCGATGTACGTCGTCGGGTCGAGGGGGTCACCGACGGGCAGGTGGGCCACGACCCCGGTGACGCGTGCGACGACCTCGTCGTAGACCGGCCGCTCGACCAGCAGCCGGGTGGGCAGTGCACAGCCCTGCCCGGTGTTGCTCATGGCGAAGGCCGCGCAGTACGGCACGACGGTGTCCAGGTCGGTGTCGGCGAAGAGCAGGTTGGCGGACTTGCCGCCCAGCTCGAAGACGACGGGCTTGAGGCTCAGGGCCGCGTCGGCCATGATGCGGCGCGCGGTGGCGGGACCGCCGGTGAAGGAGATCTTGTCGACCCCGGGGTGTGTCACCAGGGCGGCGCCCGCGTCGCCGAGCCCGGTGACGACGTTGATCACACCGTCGGGGATGCCGGCCTCACGGGCCAGGTCTGCGAAGAGCAGCGCCGAGAACGGTGTCGACTCGGCCGGTTTGATGACCACGGTGTTCCCGGCGGCGAGCGACGGCGGGACCTTCATCGCCAGCGACAGGGCGGGCGAGTTCCAGGTGATGATGTGGCCGATGACGCCGTAGGGCTCGGCGATGGTGTACTCGACGTTCTCGTGCGGGCTGTAGGCCGCGCCGACCATACCCTCGATCTTGTCGGCCCAGCCTGCGTAGTACTCGGTCCACTCGGCGACGTGCGGTCCGACGTTCTCCGCCCAGCCGCCGATGCAGACGCCGTTCTCCAGCGGGCAGATCGCGGCGAAGTCGGCGATGTGGTCGCGGAGCAGCTGCGCGAAGCGGGTGAGCAGTCGGCGGCGCTCGGCGGGGCGCATGGTGCCCCACACCTCGAAGGCCCGGCGTGCGGCGGCCACGGCCCGGTCCACCTCGGCGGCACCCGCGAGGGGGATGTACGCCTGGACCAGGCCGGTTGCCGGATTCCTGTGCTCGTAGAGGCCGCCGCTGGTGTCGGAGATGTCCTTGCCGCCGATGACCAGCCGCGGCTGCGGCAGGTCGTGCTCGGCTCTGTCCTGGTGCAGTTTCACATCGACCGTGACCACGGATGCCTCCTTGAGACCGTTCGGCGCCGTCCACGCATCCAGGTTAAATAGCTAACCTATTTAGCCAAGGTAGTCAATGACTGAGGCAGTGACTGGAGCACGTCCCGCTTCACGGGTTCACAGCCCGAGCGAGCGCCCGATGATCTCCTGCATGATCTCCGAGGTCCCGCCGAACACCCGCTGCACCCGGCTGTCCCGCCAGATGCGGGCGATCTCGTATTCGTTGACGTAGCCGTAGCCGCCGAAGAGCTGCATGCAGCGGTCGATGACCTCCCAGCCGGTCTCCGAGGTCCAGTACTTGGCCGCGGCGGCCTCCTCGGAGGTCAGCTCGCCCTGGAAGAGGGCCATGATGCAGCCGTCCACGTAGACCCGGGCGACGCCCAGCTTGGCCTTGATGTCGGCGAGGGCGAAGCGGTTCGCCTGGAACTGCCCGATGGGCTGCCCGAAAGCCGTACGGGTCTTGGCGTACTCCAGCGCCAGCTCGTAGGCCCGCTCGGCCGCGGCGAGTGAGGAGACGGCGATGGCCAGCCGCTCGGTCGGGAGGTTGCCCATCATGTGGTAGAAACCGCGCCCCTCCTGCCCTATGAGGTTCTCGGCGGGGACGCGGACGTCGTGGAAGAACAGCTCGGCGGTGTCCTGGGCCTTCATCCCGACCTTGTCCAGCTTGCGCCCGCGCTCGAATCCCTCGGCGCCTCGCTCGACGACTATCAGGCTGATGCCCTTGTGTCCGGCGTCCGGGTCGGTCTTGCAGGCGACGATGACCAGGTCGGCCAGGATGCCGTTGGTGATGAAGGTCTTGGACCCGTCGATGACCCATTCGTCGCCGTCCCGGCGGGCGGTGGTGCGGATGCCCTTGAGGTCGGATCCGGCGGCCGGCTCGGACAGCGCGAGCGCGCAGATGGTCTCGCCGCTGGTCACGCCGGGCAGCCAACGGGCCTTCTGCTCAGGGGTCGTGAGGTGCGTCAGATAGGGCGGGATGACGTCGTTCTGCAGCCCGAGTCCGATGCCGACCGAGCTGGTGGCCGCCATCTCCTCCGCCATGATGGCGTTGTAGCGGAAGTCCCAGATCCCCTGCCCGCCGTACTCCTCCGGGAACTGCCAGCCGATGAGCCCGGCCTTGCCCGCGGCCGCCCACGCGGCCCGGCCCACCTGGCCGTCCCGCTCCCACTGCTCGGTGTTCGGGGCGCATTCACGCAGGTAGAAGGTGCGGGCGGTGTCCCGGAACTGCTCGTGTTCCGCGGTGAAGATCGTACGGCGCATACTCGACTCCACTCAGGCATCTCGCTTATTTAGCTGAAGTAGTTATACGATAGCGCTGTATCGGCGACTGGGCGAGGGAGGGCGCGTGAGCGTACGGGACAAGGTGGCACTCGTCACCGGAGCGGGCCGCGGCATCGGCGAGGCGATCGCCGACCGCCTCGCCGCCCAGGGAGCCTCCGTCGCTGTCTGCGACCTGGACCAGGAGGCCGCCGTGAAGGTCGCGGCCGGCCTCGCCGAACGGCACTCCGTCCGCGCGACGGGCGTCGGGGTGGACATCTCCGACAGCGTGGCCGTGCGCTCGGCCGTCGAGCGGGTGACCGGCGAACTCGGCCCGGTGGACATCCTGGTCAACAACGCGGCCGTCGACGTCATCGGCCGCTTCGTCGACAGCACCGAGGAGACCTGGGACCGGATCATCGCGGTCAATCTGCGGGGCACCCTCACCATGACCAGGGCCGTGCTCGACTCGATGACCGAGCGCGGCGGCGGCCGGGTCGTCCTCATCGCCTCGGACGCCGGCCGGGTCGGCTCGTCGGGCGAGGTGGTGTACTCCGCGACGAAGGGCGGGGTCATCGCCTTCGGCAAGGCGCTGGCCCGTGAGGTCGCCCGGCACAGCATCACCGTGAACAGCGTCTGTCCCGGGCCGACCGACACCGCGCTGCTCGGCCAGGTCGCCGAGTACAGCCAGAAGATGTACGACGCGACCGTGCGGGCGATCCCGCTGCGCCGCGTCGCCCAGCCCACCGAGATCGCCGGTGTGGTGGCCTTCCTCGCGTCCGACGACGCCGCCTACATGACCGGGCAGACGCTCTCGGTCAGTGGCGGCCTCACGATGGTCTGAGGGTGAGCGCCGTGCTGCATGTCGAACTCCGCGACAAACTGGCCGTGTTGACCCTGGACCGGCCCGGACAGCTCAATGCCATCGGCTCCGAGACCGTGGACCGGCTCGCACAGACACTGAACGACCTGCGCGACAACGACGACGTACGCGCCCTGGTCCTGACGGGAGCGGGCCGCGCCTTCTCGGCCGGGGCCGACATCAGCGAGATCGAGTCGTTCACGACACCCGGGCGGTTCCGTGCCTTCGTGGGGCGCCTGACCGGGGTGTACGCGCTCCTGGAGGAGTTCCCCAAGCCCTCGGTCGCAGCCATACACGGGTTCGCCTTCGGCGGCGGTCTTGAGCTGGCGCTCGCCTGTGATCTGCGGGTGGTGGAGCAGGGTGCGCGGCTCGGCCTGCCCGAGATGAAGCTCGGCGTGCTGCCGGGGGCGGGCGGCACCCAGCGGCTGCCGCGACTGCTGCCTCCGGCGATCGCCAAGCAGATGATCCTCACCGGCGAGCCGATCGACGCGGAACGGGCCTGGCAGCTCGGTCTGGTCAACGAACTGGCCGAGCGCGGCGGAGCACTCGCCGCCGCCGAGGCCTTGGCGACCACGCTCGCGGCCGGTGCACCTCTGGCACTCGCGGCGGGCAAGCGGCTGATCGACCACGGACTCGGCATGGACCTGGAGACGGCGATCGCGTACGAGCGCGAGACCGTCTCGGTGCTGTTCTCCACCGAGGACCGGGCCGAGGGGCTCAAGGCTTTCCGCGAACGCCGCCCCGGAGAGTTCCGCGGCAGATAGCGAGCGTTCACCACGAACCTGCTGGCAGACCCGCCGACAGACCCCTGACAAATCCCAACTGACCCGAACCGGTGTGGAGGTGGTGGACCGTGCGGCCACTGGAGGGCATTGCCGTCGTCGAGCTGGGCATGTGGGTGGCGGCACCCGCCGCTGCCACCATGCTCGCCGACTGGGGCGCCGATGTGGTGAAGGTGGAGGCTCCGACCGGTGACCCCAACCGGTACACCCTCCGGCACGTCGGCCAGGACATCGACAGCGCGCCCCCGTTCGAGACCGACAACCGCGGCAAGCGCGGGATCGTCCTCGACCTGCGGTCGGACGAGGGCAAGGACGCGTTGGAGCGGCTGCTTGAGCGCGCCGACGTCTTCGTCACCAACCTCCGCCCCGGCGCCCTGGAACGCCTGGGCCTGGCACCGGACGAGCTGCGCGACCGCCATCCCCGTCTGGTCATAGGCACGTTGACGGGCTACGGCTGGGCAGGCGCCGAACGCGACCGGGCCGGATACGACGTCTCCGCCTTCTGGGCCCGGCCCGGCATCGCCGCCATGCTCAACCCGGCCGGAGAACCGCCGCCCGGCATCCGCCCCGGCCTCGGTGACCGTACGGCAGCGTCCAACCTGGTGGCGGGCGTCCTGGCCGCGCTGCTGCGGAGAGGGCGTACGGGTGAGGGCGGCGTGGTCGATGTGTCGCTGCTCCGCTCCGGCACGTACGCCAACGGCAACGACCTGGCCCTGCAGAACTTCTTCGGCAAACGCGGGCGTACCCGCCACCGCACCGAGCACGAGTCCCCGCTCTACAACTCCTACCGGGCCGCCGACGACCGCTGGTTCTGGCTGGTCGGCCTGGAGGGAAACCGCCACTGGCCCGGTGTCGTCACGGCACTGGGCCGCGAGGACCTGGCGACGGACGAGCGGTTCGCGACCGGCAAGGCCCGGCGTGGCCACGTACGCGAGCTGATCGCCGTGTTCGACGAGGAGTTCGCGCGGCGGCCGCTGGACGAGTGGGCGGAGCGGTTCGACGCCGAGGGCGTGTGGTGGGCGCCCGTGCAGACCCTGGCGGAGGTGTCGGCCGATCCGCAGGCGGAGGCGGTCGGGGCGTTCGTCGAACAGCCCGGCATGGGTGACGCCCCGATGCTGCGGACAGTGGCGACACCCGTCGCGTTCTGGGGCGTCGACGACAAGCCACGCGGGGGCGCGCCGACGCTCGGCGAGCACACCGACGAAGTACTCCGCGAACTCAACTGACCCGACAGATCTGCTCAGGAGGTACGGCGTGGGCATCCTCGACGACAAGGTCGCCATCGTCACCGGCGGCGGGAGAGGGCTGGGCCGGGCGCACTGCCTGGCGCTCGCCGAAGCCGGCGCGACCGTGGTGGTGAACGATCTCGGCTCGGGCATCCACGGTGAACAGACCGGCGACTCCCCCGCCGACGAGGTCGTCGCCGAGATCACCAAGCTCGGCGGCCGGGCGGTCGCCAACCACTCCTCGGTGACGGACTGGGCGGCGACCGAGACCATGGTCGCGGACACCGTCGCGGAGTTCGGCCGCCTCGACATCGTCGTGAACAACGCGGGGATCGTGCGCGACCGCATGCTGTTCTCGATGAGCGAGGCCGAGTTCGACGCGGTGATCGCCGTGCATCTCAAGGGCACCTTCGCACTGACGCGGCACGCCTGCGCGTACTGGCGCGAGGCGTCGAAGCGGGGTGAGCGTGTGGCCGGCCGCGTGATCAACACGACGTCCGGGACCGGCCTGTTCGGCAACCAGGGCCAGTCCAACTACGGCGCGGCGAAGGCCGGGATAGCCGGGCTCACCGTCCTGACCGCCCTGGAGATGCGCCGGTACGGCGTCACCGCGAACGCCGTCTCACCGATCGCGGCCACGCGGATGACGGACGGGCTTGACGTCGGCGCGTCCCTCCAGGCCGTCGACGGTTTCGATCCGCGCGATCCCGCCAACGCCTCCGGTGTCGTCGTCTACCTGGCCTCCGACAGCTCGGCCTGGCTGACCGGCCAGGTCCTGCGCATCGAGGGCAACCGGCTGAACCGACTGCAGGGCTGGACCGTCGCCGGCGTACATCCCAGCCGGTCCGGCGAGGCCCTCACGTACGACGAACTCGTCGACGCCGTACCGCGGTTGTACGGTGTCGCCCCCGCCGGCCGGGCCACCGGAGTGGGCCAGTGAGGGCCCGAGGCAGCGAGGGCGGCCACGACGTCGCCGCCCTCGTGCTGCGCGCGACGCTGGGCCCGATGCTCTTCGCGCACGGCTGGAACAAGGTCGCCGGTCCTGGCGGGCTCAAGGGCACGACCGGCTGGTTCGAGGCACTCGGCCTGAAGCCGCCCGAGGTGCACGCCCGGATGGCCGCCGGGACCGAGATGGCGGCGGGCGTGGGCATCACCCTGGGTGCGGCCAGCCCCCTCCCGGCGGCGGCAGCCGTCGGCCTGATGGCCGTGGCGGCCCGGACCGACCACCGGGGCAAGGGCTTCTTCGTCTTCAAGGGCGGCTGGGAGTACGTGGGTGTCGTGGGCGGCGCGGCCGTCGCGCTGGCGGCGCTGGGCAACGGCAGGTACTCGCTCGACGGGCTGCTGCGACGCCAACGGGCGGGCGCCGGGCCCGCGTTGCTTGCCGCTGGAATCGGCACGGCGAGCGCGGCGGCGCTGCTGGCCGTGTGTTACCGGCCGGAGCGGAAGCCGGACGAGACACAAACAGATCACTGATTACAACCAGGGCCATCAGGGTTATCAGGACTATCAGGGAGTCGACATGGACGCGGCTGACTTCAGCGCGGTGCTGTCCGAGGTCCGGCGCTTCGTCCGGGAACGTGTCGTGCCGCTGGAGGCGGAGATCGACGAGAAGGACGAGATGCCCGCGGACATCCGTGAGGCGGCCAAGAAGATGGGCCTGTTCGGCTTCGCGCTGCCCGAGGAGTACGGCGGGCTGGGACTGTCGATGTACGAGGAGGCCCAGCTCATGTTCGAGCTCGGCTACACGACCCCGTCCCTGCGGTCGATGTTCGGGACCAACAACGGCATCGGGGGTCATGTCCTCATGGTCGGCGGCACGGAGGAACAGAAGGCCGAGTGGCTGCCGAGGATCGCCTCCGGGGACGTATTGGCGTCGTTCGCGCTCACGGAGCCCGAGGCGGGTTCCGATCCCTCGACCCTGACCACGAAGGCACACCTGGACGGCGACGAGTGGGTGATCAACGGCGCCAAGCGATACATCACCAACGCCCCGCTCGCCGATGTCTTCATGGTCTTCGCCCGCACCGACCCCGACGCCCCGCGCACCCGTGGGATCTCCACGTTCCTGGTCCCGGCCGGCACGCCGGGCCTCACCGTGGCTCCGAAGGACCACAAGATGGGCCAGTTCGGCGCCTGGACGGCGGACGTGTTCTTCGACGACGTACGCGTGCCGGCGTCCGCGCTCGTCGGTGGCGAGGGCGGCCTGAACCGGGGCTTCGGCACGGCGATGGGCTGCATCGCGCACGGCAGGGTGCACATCTCGGCGCTCTGCGTCGGCATGGCCGAGCGGCTGGTCCACGAGTCGGTCGAGTACGCCGGCACCCGCCGCCAGTCCGGCAAACTGATCGGCTCCTTCCAACTCGTCCAGGGCCTGGTCGCCGACTCGATGACCGACTACTACGCCGGACGCGCCACGGTCCTGGAGGCCGCCCGCGCGTTCGACGCCGGTACGGACACCAAGATCGGACCGTCCTGCACGAAGTACTTCGCCAGCGAGATGGTGTGGCGGGTCGCGGACCGCGCGGTGCAGATCCACGGCGGCGCGGGCTATATGCGTGGAGTCGCCGTCGAGCGCTTCTACCGCGACGCCCGGCTGTTCCGTATCTATGAAGGCACGAGTCAGGTCCAGCAGGTGATCATCGCGAAGGCGCTGTTGGGAAAGGCGACACAAGGTTGAATCGAACACCAACTCGCCATTTTCGCAGGCTTGTTGGGATAGTCTCCCGCTGACCGACGTCAGTCGCGCACGCCGCGCTCGTCGCACATGTCACGCGAGAGACCGGGATCCCCCATGACTGACCTCCAGCTCAACCGGTCCGTCGCGCTCGCCTACGCGGCGGTCGGCATGGACCCGCCGGCCCCGGTCCCGCTCCGGAAGAACGATCCCGCACAGGTCGGCCCCTATGTGCTGGTGTCACGGCTGGGCAGCGGCGGGATGGGCCGGGTCTATCTGGGCCGGGACACCGTCGGCGGGACGGGAATGGCCGCCGTCAAGGTGATCCGGTCCGAATACGCGGAGGATCCCCTGTTCCGCAAGCGCTTCGAGCGCGAGGTCGGTGCGCTGGACCGCGTCCAGGGGGCGCACATCGTACGGCTGTTGGGCAGTGGCTTCGACGAGGACCTGGTGTGGGTCGCCACCGAGTACGTCCCGGGGCCGACGCTCGACGAAGTCGTCACCGCGCGCGGGCCGATCGACGCGACGGTGGCCTGGCGGCTGATGGCCGACATGGGGCGTGCGGTCGAAGCCATCTGGCGCGCGGGGATCGTCCACCGTGACCTCAAGCCGTCCAATGTGATCATGGCGGCCGACGGTGCTCGCGTCATCGACTTCGGTGTCGTCCAGGCCACCGACGACGTCTCGATCACCGCCACGGGCCAGAACGTGGGGACCCCCGCCTTCATGTCCCCGGAACAGGTCAGGGGCAACGAGGTGACCGCCGCCTCCGACGTCTTCGCGCTGGCCTCCGCTCTCGCCTTCGCCGTCACCGGGCGGGCGCCGTTCGGCGAGGGAACAGGTGTCGACGTCCTGCACCGGGTGGCCTTCGAGCCGCCGCGGGAGGAAGTCCTCGCCAAGGTGGCGGCGGTCGACGCGGAACTGGCCACGTTCATCCGTGCCTGTCTGGACAAGGATCCTGAGAACCGCCCATTACCGGAGGCGGTCTTCAGGACCGCCATCGGGCACCAGCTGCCGGCCCTGGACGGACAGCCGCCCCGGTCCGCCCCGAAGTGGGCGCCCCTGCGCGGCAGACGGCCCGCCGCCCTCGCCGCGGCGCCGCCCGTGGACCCGTCGCCCGTGAACCCGTCGCCCATGGACCCGTCCACCGGCTCCGTCGCGTCCGGCGCCCCTGCCGCGCCGATGCCCGGGAGGCGCAGAAAGCCGACGCCCGGAAGGCGCAGAAAACTGATGACGGGCGCCGCTGCCATGGCGGGCGTCCTGGTCGCCGGGGGCATCACCGTCGCCCTGCTGCGGCAGGGCGACACCGCGCCCTCGGCCCACCCCGGGCCGGAGGCGTCGTCGGCCGTGACGGAGAACCCGGTCTCGGTGCCCACCGGTTCACAGACGGCGGACACGGACACTCCGTCGAGGACGGATCCCGACCAGGCGGCGGAGAGGTCCCCCAGTGCCGGGCGTTCACAGGATCCCGCGACACCGGACATCCGGACCGCCCGCTGTCCCGCCGAGATCGTGCCGGGGTCCCAGGGCGTCTGCGTCGAGGCGCTGCAGATGCGTCTCGGCGGACACGGACTGCGCGTCACGATCGACGGGCGGTTCGGGGAGGCGACGGTCACCGCGGTCAGGGCTCTCCAGAGCGAGGCCGGTATCAACGTCGACGGCAAGGTCGGCGAGGCGACCAAGAAGCTGCTGTACGGCAGGCCGCCCGGGCCGGTCAGGGCCGGCTCGGTCACCGTGACCGAGAGCGTCAACGGCGCGTCGGTCGCCCGGTGCCTCGACACCCGCGAGCCGGACGCACAGGTGTGGGGATGCCAGGGCACGGCCACCCAGAACTGGGCGCTGTACCGGGTGTCCGGTCAGGACTCCCAGTACCTCGTCGTCAACCGGGGCAACCACCTCTGTCTGGACGCCGGCACGGCAGGCCACAACGGCAAGCAGATCCGGGCCAGGAACTGCGACGGACAGGGCGCCCAGAGATGGCGGCTCGGTGGCGGCGGAACACTGGTCAGCGTCCCGGACGGCCTCTGCCTGGACGCGGAGGCCGAAACCTCCGGCCAGGACGGCCAAAGGGTGCAGGGATGGGGTTGCGCGGGCAACATCAACCAGGTGTGGAACTGGTCCTGACGCGGGGCTGGCTTCGGTTTCAGATGCCGAGCCGGTCCAGGAGTCGCTCGTGGTACACCGCCGGGCCTCCGAAGAGCAGTTGTGAGGACTTGGCCCGTCGGAAGTACAGGTGGGCGGGGTGCTCCCAGGTGAAGCCGATGCCGCCGTGGACCTGGATGTTCTCCATGGCCGCGAACACATAGGCCCGTGAGCAGCAGGCGTGGGCGACAGCGGCGGCGACCGGGAAGTCGGGTGCGCCCTCGGCGGCCAGCCTCGCCGCCTCGCGGGAAGCGGCCTCGGCCAGCTCCACCTGGACGAGTATGTCCGCGCACTTGTGCTTGACCGCCTGGAAGGAACCGATCGGCCGGCCGAACTGATGCCGCGTGCGGGCATAGTCGGCGCTCATCTCCAGACACCGGCGCGCCCCGCCCGCCTGCTCGGCGGCCAGTCCGACCGTGGCGATGTCCAGGACCTTCGCCATGACGCGCCCGCCCGCCCCGTCCGCGCCGACGAGAGTGGCGGGCACGGCGTCGAACGTCAGCCGGGCCATCGCCCGGGTGGCGTCCAGGGTCTCCATCGGTTCGGCCTCCAGCCCCGTCGCCCGCCGGTCGACGGCGAACAGCGAAGGGCCGGCGACGGTGCGGGCGACGACGAGGAGCAGATCGGCCGTCGTACCGTCGATGACGAAGGCCTTGCGGCCGCTCAGCCGCCAAGCGCCGTCGCCGTCGCCGTCCGGCACGGCTCGTGCGGAGATCAGGGCAGGGTCCCAGGAGCCGCTGTCCTCGGCGACAGCGAGGGTGGCTGTGGTCCGACCCGAGGCGATGCCCGGGAGGTGACGCGCACAGGCCTCACTGTCGCCCGAGGCCAGCAGAGCCTGGGCGGCCAGGACGACGGTGGCGAAGAACGGCGCGCACAGCAGGGCGCGGCCCATCTCCTCCAGTACGACGCCGAGTTCGACCGCTCCGAAGCCGTCACCGCCGTACTCCTCCGGGATCACCAGCCCCGGCAGCCGCAGTTGGTCGGCGGCCTGCGCCCACACCGCCGGGTCGAAGCGCGGTTCGCTCTCCATGAGTTTGCGCACGGCTTCCTCGGGTGACTTGGCTTCGAGGAACTCCCGTACAGAGGAACGCAGTTCGCGCAGTTCGCTCTCGTCGGCGGTCACGACCGCACCTCCTTGGTCGTGGCGATCGCCGGCTCCTTGGGCAGGCCGAGGACGCGTTCCGCGAGGATGTTCTTCATGATCTCCTCGGTGCCGCCGAGGATGCGCAACGCCGGTGTGGCCAGGAGGAGTTCGGACCACGCGTATGTGCCCCACTTGCCGGTGTCGGCGATCACGCGGGGACCGAGGACGTCCGAGACGAAGTGGGCGGCCCGGGTGAGGTTCTGACCGTACATCAGCTTCGAGACGGACATCTCGGGGCCTGGTGCAACCCCGCCGCGCAGTCTGCGCAGGGCGCGCGTGTTGAGGTGTTCGGTGGCCATGGCGTCCACGAGGAGTTCGGCGAGACGGGCGCGCAGGGCGCGGTCGTCCCAGGTCCAGGTGGCGCGCATCAGTGCCGAGAGGCGGTCCGGGGACAGGGCGGCGGCCACCGGACCCGCGCCTTCGCTGCCGACCGTCGCGCGCTCGTTCATCAGGGTGGTCAGGGCGACGGTCCAGCCGCCGTCGACCTCGCCGAGGCGGTGGTCGTCGGGGACGTGTACGTCGGTGAGGAAGACCTCGTTGAAGTCCGCGCCGCCGGTCATCTGCCTGAGCGGCCGGACCTCGACGCCGGGGGCGTCCATGGGGACCAGGAACGCCGTGATCCCGCGGTGCTTGGGCGCCTCCGGGTTCGTACGGGCCAGCGCGAGGCCGATCTGGCTGTGCTGGGCGACCGAGGTCCACACCTTCTGCCCGTTGAGCACCCAGTCCTCGCCGTCACGGACGGCCTTCGTCGCCACGCTCGCCAGGTCCGATCCCGCGCCCGGCTCACTGAACAGCTGGCAGGCGATGGCGTCCCCGCGGTACATCGCGGGCAACCAGCGGTCCTTCATGCGGGGTTGGGCGTGGGCGAGGATCGTCGGGCCGATCATGCCCAGGCCGATCACGCTCAGCGTGCCCGTGTCGGCGACGTCGTACTCGGACTCGATGGCGTCGTAGAGCAGGTCGTGGACGGGGGTGAGGCCACGGCCGCCGTACTCGGGCGGGCCGGTGATCCAGCCGAATCCGTTCTCGTGGCGGATCCGCTGCCACTCCCGCGCCCGTTGCACGTGCTCGCGCTCCTCCTCCGGCGGGAGGCTGCTGAAGTACGCCATCGTGTCGTCGCCCTCGCCCCAGGTGAAGGCGGTGCGGTCGGGGGCCTTCGCCACATGGGCGTCGAGGAAGCGGCGCACCTCGGTGGTGAAGTCCTGCATGTCATGTTCCATCGGAGCCCCTGCTGCTGTCAGGTCGAGAGGATCGTCACCGCGGACACGCCCGGCGCGCCGTACAGGTGGGTGTAGCCGACGCGCGGTGTGCCGGGGATCTGCCGAGTGCCCGCCGTGCCGCGCAGTTGGAGCACGATCTCGTGGATCTGGCGCAGGCCGGAAGCGCCGATGGGCTCGCCGTTGCCGAGCAGGCCGCCGTCCGTGTTGACCGGAAGCCGGCCGCCGATCTCGGTGGCGCCCTCGGCGATGAGGCGTTCCTGCTCGCCGTCCTTGCAGAGGCCGTTCTCCGCCATGTGGATGATCTCCGACCCGGCGTCGGTGTCCTGGAGCTGGGCGACGTCGACGTCCTCGGGTCCGATGCCGGCCCGTTCGTACGCCTCGCGGGCGGCGTCCACGGTCGGGCTGACCACCGGCTCTCCGACGGGGAACGACGGGCTCTGCACCTCGAAGGCGCCGAGCCTGCGGCTGCGCAGGGAGGTGGACCGGATCCGTACGGGCGTGGAGGTGTACTTGTGGGCCTGGTCTGCGCGGCACAGCACGAGGGCCGCGGCGCCCTCGTCCGGGCCGCAGTACATGTACTGGCGGAGTGGGTAGTTGAGGATCGGGGAGGCGAGGATCTCCTCAGGGGTGAGGGGAGTTCGGCGCCAGGCCTTCTCGTTTCCGGCCGCGTTGCGGAAGTTCTTCGACGCCACGCGCGCGAGCGTCTCGTGGGAGATGCCGTGGTCGTGCATATAGCGGTTGATCTTCATACCGAAGAAGTGGGTGGTGAGGAAGAGCCCGGTCTGCCCGTACCAGGAGGGGATGCCGGCCACGGACGGATCCGCGGCGAACGCCCCACGCGGGTGTTTGTCCAGGCCGATGGCGATGGTCAGGTCGTGCTCACCGGTCTCGATGGCCCGGGCGGCGAGGGCCACCGCCGTACCGGCCGTGGCGCAGCCGTTGAACACGCCGCGCAACGGAACGCCGGTCAGGCCCAGCTTGCCGACGATCGCGTCCGGATTCGCGACCTCGAAGCTGCCGACGTAGCCGCCCTGGATCTGCGGCCAGGTCACGCCCGCGTCGGCGAGCGCCAGCCGTACGGCGTCCGCGCCCATGTCCATGGCGGGCTTGCCGGGAAACCGGCCGAAGGGGTGGAGTCCCACCCCGATGATGACGGCTTCGGTCATGACGCCTCCTCTACCGGCTCTGTCTGGGCGAACTCCTCGACCGGGATGGACTCTTCGACCGGGGCGAACGCGAACGTCATGACCTCGGTTCCGTCGTCCCGCACGGCGTAGGGCACCAGCGTCAGCCGCATGACCTGCCCGATCCGCAGCTTCTCCGGGTCGGGTTCGGTGAGACGGGCCTCGACCAGCAGCTCGCCGGCGAGTTCGACGTAACCGACGGAGTACGGCTCGAAGGTCCCCGGGCCGTCGTAGGGCGGGGACGGCGGGCGGAAGTTCTGGGTCGTGTACGTCCACAGCGTCCCGCGGTCCGCGAGCAGCCGTATCTTCGACTCGTCGCTCGCGCACCGGACACAGTCCGAGGCCGCCGGGAAGCTCACCAGACCGCACGCCGTGCACTCGGAGCCGATGAGCCGGAGGGGTTCGGATTCGGAGGGCGGCCAGGTGAACAGGCCCTCGACGACTGGCAGTTGCGTTGTCGTCATGTCACGCCCCGTTCCGGTTGCCGAGGGCGTCGGCGTTCGGGGCCGCCTTGGCCACGAGATTCGGTACGACGGAGGACAGCTCTTCCGGCGTCCACCGGGTCTCGGCACTCGCGCCGGGACCGTTGACCCAGCCCTCCAGTACGGTGATCCGGTTGCCCACGACGCCGAACACCCGGCCGGTGACCTCGCGCGACGCCGCCGAGCCCAGCCACACCACGAGCGGCGAGATGGCCTCCGGGGTCAGGTCCTCGCTCTCGGCGGCCCGCTTCATCATCTCGATGTCCTCGGTCAGCCGGGTGAGCGCGGTGGGCGCGATGGCGTTCACCGTCACGCCGTAGCGGGCGAGTTCGGCCGCGGCGATGATGGTGAGGCTCGCGATGCCGGCCTTGGCCGAGCCGTAGTTCGACTGACCCGGGTTGCCGAAGATGCCGGACGGAGAGGTGGTGTTGATGACCCTGGCGTCGTTGTCGTGACCGGACTTGGCCCGCGCCCGCCAGTACGCGGCCGCGTGGTGCAAGGTGGCGAAGCTGCCCTTGAGATGGACGGCGAGCACGCTGTCCCAGTCCCGCTCGGTCATCGACACGATCATCCGGTCGCGGAGGATGCCGGCGTTGTTGACCAGCACGTCGAGGCCGCCGTAGGTGTCCACGGCCTGCTGGACGAGCCGGCCTGCGCCCTCCCAGGAGGAGATGTCGTCCGTGTTGGCCACCGCCTCGCCGCCGGCCACGGCGATCTCGTCGACCACGGTCTGGGCGGGCCCCGCCGAGGCGGGCCCGGCCGAGGCGCCCCCGCCGTCGCGTGAACCGCCCAGGTCGTTGACCACGACCTTCGCGCCGTGCGCGGCGAACGCCAGGGCGTGTGCCCTGCCTATGCCGTTGCCGGCCCCGGTGACGACCACGACACGGCCGTCGACCACTCCTTCGGACATCCTCAACTCCTTGCTGAATACGGCGAGTTGGCATCGCCGAGCAGTACTCGCGGATCCTCGCTGCCGCAGGCGCACCTGCCGGTGGCGACGCGGCCCGCGATGCCGAGCGGCGTCTCGGGGAGCAGCGAGGCACGCCCCTCCCCCGCCGCGACGTACAGCTGTCCGTCCTCGCGCTCGCCGACCCGCCATTCGGCGCCGTTCACGTGCGCGCCGCACCGCTCGGGGCACTCCAGCGCGAGAGCAGGTCCCACGGCGGAGATCAGGCAGGCGGACACGCCCACCCCGCGGAGTATCGGCACGGCCGCGGGCCGGGCCAGTACGAGCGACGTCGAGCGGAACATGTCACCGAGATCGGCCGCTCCGGCGAGACCTTCCAGGGTCTCCGCCGACAGGCCGATCACCGCGTGCGGGTCCAGTTCCCGGTGGAAGACCGAGGTCCGGCGGTGGTCCCAGCCCATCGCCTCGGCGATCCCGTACGTGACCTTCAGCTCGCGCAGTGCGCCGATCACCGCGTGGCCCCAGAAGCCCTCGAAGCCGGAGGTGGTCAACAACGCCCGCTGCCCGGCGGTCAGTCCGTGTTCCCGCAGCCGTGCCGTGACCCATGCGGTGTCCCGGGTGAGTTCCGCCCAGGTCAGCTCCATGTCCCGGATGCCGTCGGCGGTGGGGAAGCGTACGAGGTAGGCCAGTTCGGGCCGGTCGAGTGTCCTGGCGCGGGCCAGGGTGTCGGCGCGTGCCATCAACTCTTCACCACCCGGGGGAACTTGGCGACGCTGGTCATCGTCTTCAACAGGTCCTCCTCGGTGCGCATGTCGAGCACCGGCTTGACTCCGGTCCGCTCGCGCACAGCCTCGCCGAGCCGTCCTGCCAGGACGTCGACATCTGCCGTGAGCCCTGGGTCGTAGCCGACGCGCAGCCGCAGTTCGTCGACCTCACGCCGGTCCCGGACGATCTGGAAGACCCCAGACGCCGTCTCCGGCTGGTCCTCCACCGCCTGCCAGATGTCGCGCAGGACCACGGAACGGCCCTGGACCAGCGTCTCGTCGCCGCGGCGCCCTGCCACCCACATCCGGGCGTGGGTACGCCCGCAGCCGCAGCGGTCGCCCGAGAGGCGGACGAGGTCCTCGCTGCGGTAGCGGATCAGCGGGGCGGCCCGGTTGTCCAGGTCGGTGGCGACCAGTTCACCGAGGTCCGCCTCCGGGACGTCACGCCATCCGCCCTGTTCGTCGACCTCGACGCACTCCGCGAAGACGGTGTCCTCCCAGAGGTGGAAGCCGTCGTGCTCCCGGCACTCCCAGGCGGTGCCGGTGTCTGCCGCGCTGGTGTACTCGTAGACGTCGATGCCCCAGTCGTCGCGGATCCGTTCGCGCATCTTCCGGCTGAGGGGCTGCCCGGCGCAGGAGGCGCCCTTCAGGGAGGAGAACGCCTCCTTGAGATCCGTCTTCTCGGCGAGATGTTCCAGCTCCACCATCTGCGGATACATCATCTGCAGGTAGGCTGGCCGGTAGGTGCGCAGGGCGTCGACGACCTCGCTCATTTTCCCGAGCCAGGTGTCCACCTCGATCACCACGGCGCCGAGTGCCTGGTAGCCGGGGTCCATGAGGTTGCGGAAAGTGCCGGGCGGGCTCAGCACCCGGTCCCCGGGCCTGAGGCCGAGTTCCCAGAGGTCACGCACCTGTGCGGTCACCAGGGGCGGTGCGTCCTCCCAGATCTCGGCGAAGAACTCCGGGTCGCCCGTGGTGCCTGAGCTGGAGGAGACGGAGGTCAGTCCTTCGACGGGCACGCAGAGCAGACCGCCGAAGGGGTCGCCGGTACGGGCCCGGTGGGCGCGCACCATGTCCTTGGTGATGAACGGTATGCGCGCCCGGAAGTCCTCCAGGCAGCGGATGTCACGTGGGTGCACCCCGTGCTCGTCCCAGAGTTCGCGGTAGAAGGCGGAGTTGCCGTAGGCGTACTCGACGAGTTCCACGACCCGTTCTTCCTGCCGCGCCCTCAGCTGGTCGCGGGGCATGGTTTCCACCTGTGGCTCGAAGTACCTGTCCCCGGTGTCCCTGTCACCGCCCATGGCGCCTCCTCGCGGCTCGGCTGCCCAGATCTTCCAGCTATCAGCACAATCAGTCAACCAATTCGACGGATTTTCGGGAGACTCTCGCGCTCCAGCGATCCATATAGTTAACTATTAGCACTCATTAGACCTTCGGGAGAGCACGGAGAGAGCACTGTGAAGATCGTTGTCTGCGTGAAGCACGTGCCCGACGCCACGGCGGACCGCACCTTCACCGAGGAGGGGAGCACCGACCGCGAGTCGGTCGACTCCCTGCTGTCCGAACTCGACGAGTACGCCGTCGAGCAGGCCCTGCGGATCGCCGAGTCGGACGTCGACGCCGAGATCAGCTACCTCACCGTCGGCCCCGACGACGCGAAGGACGCCCTGCGCAAGGCGCTCGCCATGGGCGGCGACTCGGCGACACATGTGAGCGACGAGGACATCGAGGGGAGCGACGCGTTCGGGACCTCACTCGTGCTGGCCAGGGCGATCGAACGGCACGGCTTCGACCTCGTCCTGTGCGGGATGGCCTCGACGGACGGCACCATGGGCGTCGTACCGGCGCTGCTGGCCGAACGGCTCGGAGTCCCCGCCGTCACCCACGTCGAGGAGCTGACGGTCGAGGACGGCACGGTCACCGGCCGCCGCGAGGGCGATTCCGCGACCGTCCGGGTCCAGGGCGCACTTCCGGCCGTCGTGTCGGTGACCGACCGTTCCGGCGACGCCCGCTACCCCTCCTTCAAGGGGATCATGGCCGCGAAGAAGAAGCCCCTGGAGACCCTCGACCTGGCCGACCTCGGCATCGACGCCGGGCAGGTCGGCCGGGCCGGTGCGCGATCGGCCGTGGACACCGCGACCAGGCGCCCGCCGCGCTCCAAGGGGGAGATCGTCGCCGACGACGGTACGGGCGGCGCCGGGCTGGCCGCGTTCCTCACCGCCAGGAAGTTCGCCTGACCACGCCTCCGCTCAGCACCGCACAGCACCATGCGGCCCCCATGCCGTCCCGTCCCGGAACCGTTCCAACAGGAGGAGTACAGCACCGTGGCCGAGATCCTCGTACTCGTCGATCACACCGAAGGCGTCGTACGCAAGCCGACCCTCGAACTACTCACCCTGGCGCGCCGGTTGGGCGAGCCGTCGGCCGTCTTCCTCGGGCCGGACGCCGACTCCGCGACCGAGGCGCTCGGCCGGTACGGCGCGCACAAGGTGTACGTCGTGGACGCCCCCGAGGTCGACGAGCTCCTCGTCACTCCGGCCGTGGACGCGCTCACCCAGATCGCCGGGAGCACCCGCCCGGCGACGATCCTGCTGCCCTCGAACCCGGACGGCAAGGAGACCGCCGCGCGGGTCGCGCTCCGGCTGGAGTCGGGGCTGATCACGGACGCCGTCGACGTCGTCGCCGGTGCGGACGGCCCGGTCACCGAGCAGTCCGCGTTCGCGGCGACGTACCAGGTGACGGCCCACGTCACCCGGGGCATCCCGGTGATCACGGTGAAGCCGAACGCCGCGGCCCCCGAACCGGCCCCCGTCACACCCGAGGTCGTGAAGTGGGACGTCACCTTCGGCCCCGCCTCCACCGCCGTCAAGGTCCTGTCCCGCTCACCGAGGGAGCGGGGCGACCGACCGGAGCTGACCGAGGCCGACATCGTGGTCTCCGGAGGCCGGGGCGTGAACGGCGCCGAGAACTTCGCGGTCATCGAGCGCGTCGCCGACACCCTGGGCGCGGCCGTCGGGGCGTCCCGCGCCGCCGTGGACGCGGGCTGGTATCCGCACAGCCACCAGGTCGGCCAGACGGGCACCCAGGTCTCCCCGCAGCTCTACCTCGCCGCCGGCATCTCGGGGGCCATCCAGCACCGCGCGGGCATGCAGACCTCCAAGACCATCGTCGCGGTCAACAAGGACCAGGACGCCCCCATCTTCGAGCTGGCCGACTACGGCGTCGTGGGCGACCTCTTCCAGGTGCTCCCGCAGCTGGTGGAGGAGATCGAGCGCCGCCGAAGCTGATCTCCACCCCTCCCGGCCTTCCACCCGGAGGCCGATAGGACTAAAATAGCTAACTGATTACATCCATTGACCCGAAGGAGCGCCATGACGAAGATCTGGGTCAACTCGGGGGACTCCCACGTGATGGAACCCGACGACCTCTGGATCCAGGCGCTGCCGCCGCGCCTCGCCGACCGTGCGCCGCGCAGTGAACGCGGCGACAAGTACGAGGTGCTCTACATCGACGGCGAGCGCATCGACCGCCAGCTGAACGACTTCATGGACGCCATGCGACCGCCGGGCGCCCGCGACCTCGACGTCCGGCTCAAGGACCTGGACCAAGAGGGGGTCTGGGGCCAACTCGCCTTCCCCTCCATGGGGTTCTGGCTGTGCTCGATCACCGAGCGGGAGCTCGCCCGGGAGACCGTCCGGGCCTGGAACGACTGGGCGCACTCCGAGGTCCTCGGCAAGCAGAAGCGCATCATCACGCCCGCCTGCGTCTCGACGACCAACGTCGAGGACGCGGTCGCCGAGGTCGAGCGGGTGGCGGAGATGGGTTTCCAGTCGGTCTTCCTGCCGTGCTCCACCCGGCCCGGTGAGGAGTACGCCCTCGACCTCTGGGAGCCGCTGTGGACCGCGGCCGAGCGCGCCGGTGTCGTACTCGGCTTCCACATCGGCACGGGCGGCGAGAACGTCGTCTTCCGCGGCCCCGGCGGCGCCGTCGTCAACTACATGGAGACGACCTACCCCGGCATGCGCGTCGTCTCGCACATGGTCGCGGGCGGTGCCCTGGACCGTCACCCCGACCTCAAGATCCTCATTGCGGAGGGCGGCGCCGGCTGGGTGCCGGCGATCGGCGACCGGATGGACGAGGCCTACCGCCAGCACGGCATGTTCGTACGGCCGAAGCTGAGCCGGCTGCCCAGCGAGATCATCAGGCAGCAGGTGTACGCCTCCTTCCAGCACGACAAGAGCTCGGTGGAGATCGTCGAGGCGACGGGCTACCGCAATGTGATGTGGGGCGACGACTACCCCCACCTGGAAGGCACGTACGGGCACACGCAGTCCACGCTACACGAGTTGTTCGACGGCGTGTCCGACGAGATCCGCGACCGCGTCACCCGCGGCACCTTCAACGAACTGTTCCGCCTGCCCGAGCAGACTCCCCAGGAGGCGGCCGTCTGAGCGGCGTCGGCGACGCGAGGACTCCGGACGAAACAGTGACCACTCCCCCGCATCCCGAGGACCTCGAACAGCCCGCGTACCCCGATGACCTGGAACAGCCCGGACTCGTCAGGACCGGGCGGTCGACCTTCGTCCGGCCCATCCGGCCGGAGGACGCCGACCGTCTGGTCGCCTTCGTCGGCGGCCTGTCGCGGGCGACCCTGGCCTACCGCTCGCTCGGCCCGGTGATCCGGGCGCGCGACGACGTGATCCGGCGCGGCGCGTACGTGGACTACCTCAACGAGCTGGCGCTCGTCGCGCTGGCCGGCGACGAGATCGCGGGCCTGGTGCGCTACGTCCGCGACACCGAGGACCCGGACCACGCGGAGGTCACCTTCACCATCCGGGACGACGACCAGAGCGAGGGTTTCGGCAGGCTGCTGCTGGAGCACATCGCCGCTGCCGCCCGCGACCGGGGCATCCGGGTCCTCAAGGCCGACGTCCTCGCCGACAACACCCGCATGATCAACGTGTTTCTCGGTTCCGGTTACCGGGTCGAGTCCGGGCCGCCCGGCCAGATCGTCCACTTCGACATCGCCGTCGACCCGCAGGCCCAGGCGGTAGCCCGGGCCGAGCGCCGCGAACACACGGCCGTACGACGCTCGCTGCGCCCCCTGCTCGAACCCCGGTCGGTCGCGGTGATCGGCGCCAACCGGCGCCCCCTGACGATCGGCCACGAGATCGTGGCCAACCTGCTGCGAGGGGGTTTCCGCGGCAGCGTGTTCCCCGTCAATCCACGGGCCGGGCAGGTCGCGGGAACCCGGGCCTATCCGAGCGTCCGTGAGCTGCCCGAGCCGCCGGACCTGGCGCTGATCGCCGTACGGGCCGAGGCGGTGCCCGATGTCGTACGGGAGTGTGCGGAAGCCGGCGTCAAGGCGGTGGTCGTCGTCTCCACCGGCTTCGGGGAGACCGGCGCGGCCGGGCGGTCGACCGAGCTGGAGCTGTCCCGATTCGCCCGCGCCTCCGGGATGCGGCTGGTGGGCCCGAACTGCATGGGCGTGGTCAACACGACGCCCGCGGCAAGGCTGGCCGCGACCTTCTCGCCCGCCCTGCCCACGCCCGGCCGGGTGGCGATGTCCAGCCAGTCCGGGCCGCTGGGGCTCGCGGTGCTCGACTTCGCCCGGCGGCTGCGACTGGGCTTCTCCGGGTTCGTATCGGTGGGCCATGCCGTGGACGTGTCCACCAACGACCTGCTCCAGTGGTGGGAGGAGGACCCGGAGACCTCGGTGATCCTGCTGCACGTCGAGACCTTCGGCAATCCGCGCCGGTTCGCCCGCATCGCCCGCCGGGTCGCGCCACGCAAACCGATCATCGCGGTCCACCCGGGTCACGCACATGCGACGGGTCAGGTGGACCGGGGAGGGCGAGGAGACCCGGGAGGTCACGGGGATTCGGGAGGTCGCGGGCATTCGGCGGGGCATGCGGATCCGCTGGGTCCGCCGGGTCCATCGGATTCGCCGGGTCCATCGGATTCGGCGGTGAGTTCGCTGTTCGCCCAGTCCGGCGTGATCCGTACGCGCAGCCTCCAGGAACTGTTCGACGCGGCGCTTCTGCTCGCCCACCAGCCGCCCCCGCCCGGCAACAGGGTCGCCGTGATCACCAACGCGGGTGGCCCCGCGGCACTGACCGTCGGAGCGTGCGTGGCCAGCGGCCTGCGTGTGCCCCCGCTCGGCGAGCGCACCCGCGAGACGCTCCGCGCGGCCCTCGGCCCCGGGGCGGAGGTCGCCAACCCGGCCGACCTCACCCCCATGGCGACCGCCGCGCACTACCGGCAGGCACTCGACGCCGTACTGGCCGACGCCGAGATCGACGCCGCCATCGTCCTGTTCATGCCCCCGCTGGCGGACAAGCCGGACGAGGTGGCTGCGGCGATCCTCGACGCGGCCGAGGCCGCACCGTCGAAGCCTGTGGTGGCGAGTTTCCTGGGCGGCGCGGGCGTCGCCGATCTCCTCCACCGGGGCGAACTCGTCGTCCCCACCTACGCGTTCCCCGAGTCGGCGGCGGCCTCGCTCGGGCATGCGGCGGCCTACCAGGCGTGGCGGAGTACGCCCGCGGGTGTCGTCCCGGATCTCCCCGGAGTCGACACCGACCGGGCCAGATCGCTGCTCGCCGGCTGTGCCCCCGGACCCGTACCGCCGCGTATCGCCGCCGAGTTGCTGGACTCGTACGGGATCGCCGTACGGGACACCGAAGCGGGCTCCGGGCCAGCCTCTGGGCCGAGCTCCGGGCAGGGCTCTGGACCGGACGCGTTCCTCTCCGTCGGCGCCGACCCGGTGTTCGGCCCGGTGGTGGCCTTCGGCCTCACCGGGGACTACGCCGACCTGATGGCGGACGTCGCCCACCGGGTGACCCCGCTCAGCGACCGCGACGCCCGGGAGATGGTCCGCTCGCTGCGGGCGGCTCCGCTGCTGGACGGCAGGGTGGGCGGCCCGGGCGTGGACCTCGCGGCGTTGGAGGAGACCGTCCTGCGGATCTCCGCGATGGTCGAGGACCTGCCCGAGATAGAGGCGATGGAGCTGCGTCCGATACGGCTGCTGCCGCCCGGGGACGGGGTCGCCGTCACCCGCGCGACGATCCGGCTCGCCGACGAAACAAGGAAAGGTGGCCCCTCGTGAGGGTTGGCATCTACTTCGACATGCGCAATCCCCCGCCCTGGCGGGATAGTTGGTCCCGGGTCTACGGATTCGCCCTGGAGATGTGCGAGGAGGCGGACCGGCTCGGCATCGACTCGGTCTGGTTCTCCGAACACCACGGCTTCGAGGACGGATACCTCCCGCAGCCGCTCACCATGGCGGCAGCGGCCGCGGCCCGCACACGGCGGATCCGCCTCGGTACCGCGGTCATCCCCGCACCGCTGCACGCGGCCCCCGAGATCGCCGAACAGGCCGCGCTCGTGGACATCATCAGCGACGGCCGCCTGGACCTCGGCCTCGGCACCGGCTATCGCGTGCCCGAATACCGGCTGTACGACGCCGACTTGACCAAGCGCTACTCCACGACCGACCAGCGGGTGCGAGAGATCCGTGGCCTGTGGGCCGAGTCGCTGGTCACGCCCGGCCCGATCCAGGACCCACTGCCGATCTGGCTCGGCTACCAGGGCCCGCAGGGCGCCCGCCGGGCAGGCCGGCTGGGCACCGGACTGCTGTCGCTCAACCCCGCCCTGCTGGAGCCGTACCGGGAAGGGCTCGCCGAGAGCGGCCACGACGTGTCGGCGGGCCGGATGCAGGGTTCGTTCACCACGTTCGTCACCGAGGACCCGGAGGCCGACTGGCGGGTGGTCCGCAAACATCTTGCCTACCAATGGGACAGCTACCGCCGGTACATGGTGGAGGGGACCGACCAGCCCGCCCCCCGTCCGATCAACCCCGAGAAGTGGCGCGAGACGGGACTGAGCGCGACCGGCGTCGGCCAGTTCCTGTACGGCACACCGCAGGAGACCGCCGATGCCATCAAGGCGTACGTGACCGGTCTGCCCGTCGAAGGGGTCTTCCTGTGGGCATCACTGGCCGGGATGCCCGAGGAGATGGTCGCCCGCCAGGTCCAGCTCATCGCCGGGAAGCTGCGCCCGCTGCTTGCCGATGTCTGACACGAGGAGTCCCACCATGTCGACCACGGGAACCGGAAAGACCGACGCACCGACGCCGAACGGGCACTGGGCGGGGTCGGGCCTGTCGGAGCCACCCCGTACCGCCGGGGGCGTGACCCTGTGCGGTGGGTGCCGCGCCGCCGGTTCCTGTCGACTCGGCGTCGAGCACGAACGGCTCGACGCGGACGGTGTGGCGAGGTTCGAGCTGAGCTGTCCGCGTTCCCACGAGGGCGGACCCGATGTCGCGCACGGTGGCTGGACGGCGGCCGTCCTGGACGACTGCCTCGGCCATCTCCCGTTGCTGCATGGCGTGATGAGCGTGACGGCCGAGTTGACGGTGAGCTTCGTGAAGCCGGTACCGGTGGAACGGCCCCTGGAGCTGCGGGTGTGGGCCGAGCGGAGGGAGGGCTCGCGCTGGTACATCGCGGGCGAGTTGACGCTGCCGCCGGGCGGAGCGGTACTGGCCCGCGCCTCCGGAATCTGGGTGACACGCGACCACAGCCACTACACGCGGCACGCGCAGTGGCTGGCCGGACAACGGGTCGGAGACGCCAAGGACCTGTGAGACGGACAGGCCCTGCCGAGGACGCCGGGAGGGGTCGGTCAGTAGGAGCGCAGGCCCATGCTGCGGGCGATCCCGTTGCGCTGGATCTGGCTGGTCCCGCCGGAGATCGTGGCGACGATCGACTCGCGGT
>Ga0307514_10001124_pt1 | contig 37073 bp, 31 predicted proteins | sample 16_EM_MG_FD_203088 | JGI IMG/M metagenome (GOLD analysis project Ga0307514, IMG submission 203088) | Populus trichocarpa ectomycorrhiza microbial communities from riparian zone in the Pacific Northwest, United States - 16_EM | ecosystem: Host-associated > Plants > Roots > Unclassified | place... | reverse complement strand
CGATGAGACCTTGTCCGGTCCCGGCGGGTGATCCGGCGGACCCACCACCGCGCGGGCGGTCAGCTCACGGGCCAGTTCCTTCGGCCAGTGCACCTCGACTCCGGCGCCGGTGAGGGCCCGCGTGCCCGCACCGAGGAGCTCGGTGATCTCGTCGTCGGCGAGGTCGACGGCCTCCGGCACGGTGGCCGAGAGCAAGGGCGTCAGTGGCGGCCAGGCCCGTGCCGCGCGGCGGAGCGCGAGCAGGGCGTCCATCCGCGCGCGCGGGCCGAAGCCCTCGCCCGCGCTTCCCGAGCCCTTCCAGATCTCGGCGGCGTCAGCGACGAGCGCCGGATCGCTCACGCTGTGCAGTTGCGGAACGGCTCTGAACGCCACCCCCGCTTCGTCCTGTGCCTCGGCGGCCAGACCGGACACCTCGACCCGCAGCGAGAGCCGCACACCCGCGTCGTGGCCCGCGGCGACGTCGGCCGCCCACGCACGCTGTCCGGGCAGGTGTTGGGGCTCCTGCGCCGCATAGGCGGGTCCGCCGGTCACCAGCGGGGCCGCCGGGGAGCGGGGCAGGGAGTCGGCGACAGCGTCCAGGAAGGCCCGCAGCAGCCGGTCGGGATCAGGAAGTCGCAGCGGCCCGGCGCCGTCCACCGGTACGGTGTGCGCCTCAGGAGGCATGGCGGCGGCGAGTCGGCGGACGCGCTCGACGTCCTCCGTCCCCAACGGGCCCGCGCGCCAGGCGTCGTGGCCGTCCCTGGACAGGCCGGGCAACAGCAGCCCGCGAGCGAGGAAGTGCAGGGCGAGCACGGTCGCCGCCCCCCAGAAGAGGGTCCCGCGGTCGGTGTGGACGAGGGCACGCGCGCGCGTGAGCACCGGTACGGCGTCACGTACGGGCAGCCGGACGGCGGGCACGCTCACCCGCTCGACTCCCTCGCTGCCGGGCAGCACCACGGTCAGGTCCTCGACCGGGGCCGACACGACGGCGGGCGGGGCGCTGCCGTCCGGCCGCCAGAACGCGACGGCGCCGGTACGGGCCGGGTCTCCAGGCACGAACACGGCGCAGCAGGCGGCCAGTTCGGAGAGCTCGGACGGTGTTGCCGGGGGTATCCTCTGCGCGACTATGGTGTATTCCTCAAATTTGACTACCGAGTCGGAGTCGCCGAGGGTACAGCACTCGGACGATCCGCCTGGCGCGGCTGGACCATGACCTGCGTCACTTCACCGCGCGGTGGCGTCAACCCCCTGCCCCGAGGTGCTGGCCCCCGTAGGTACACGGGGGGTGCCCTCATAGTCGCCGCATGCCATCGAAACGTACGTTTCCTCAGGTCAGCGCGTTTCCCTGAGAGAGCCGGAGCTCCGACATGTCCCAGACCACGTCAGCACTCGCACCCCGCCCACGGGACACGTCCGGCCAGCCGCCCGGCTCCAGCGAGTTCACGCCCCTGCTGCGCGCGGTCAAGAGCCATGGCCTCCTGCGACGTCGGTACGGCTGGTACGCGCGCGTCATCGGATTAAACGCGCTCGCCCTGGCCGGCGTGGTCACCGGCATCGTCCTGCTCGGCGGTTCCTGGTGGGTTCTGCTCCTCGCCCCGGTGCTCGCCGTACTCGGCGCGCGTACAGCCTTCATAGGCCACGACGCCGGGCACGCGCAGATCACCGGCGACAAGAGGGTCGGCCGTCTCATCGGGCTCGTCCACGGCAACCTGCTGCTCGGGATGAGCTTTTCCTGGTGGAACCACAAGCACAGCCGGCATCACGCCAACCCCAATCACATCGACAAGGATCCCGACGTCGCCGCCGACGTCCTCGTGTTCACCGGCGAGCAGGCGAAGGAACGGACGGGCTTTCGGCGCCGGCTCACCCGGCACCAGGCCTGGCTGTTCTTCCCGCTCACCCTCCTCGAAGGGATCGCCCTGAAGATCCAGGGCTTCAAGGATCTGCGCCGCCAGTCGCCGGGGGAGCGCCGTGTCGAGGCTGTGCTGCTGGTCAGCCACCTCGTCGGATACGCGACGCTGCTGCTCATGGCCATGTCGCCCGGCCGGGCGCTGGCGTTCGCCGCCCTCCATCAGGCCCTCTTCGGTCTGCATCTGGGGCTGTCCTTCGCACCCAACCACAAGGGCATGGAGATGCCGGACACGAACGGCGAACCCTGGGGGCACCTGCGCCGCCAGGTGCTCACCTCGCGCAACGTCCGCGGCGGCATCGTGACCGACTGGTTCCTCGGCGGCCTCAACTACCAGATCGAGCACCACCTCTTCCCCAGCATGCCCCGCCCCCATCTGCGACTCGCCCAGCCCCTTGTGCGTGCCCACTGCGGGGATTTGGGTATCACCTACGCGGAGACCGGGCTCGTCGACTCCTATCGGCAGGCCCTGCGCCACATGCACGAGGTCGGAGAGCCCCTGCGGGCCGGGTAGGGGTGCCTGTCAGGGATGTATCAGGGGTGTCTCAGGGTCGCGGTCCGGAACCGTGGGAGGCGCGGACCCGTTTTCTGGACAGAGAGCGGCAGTGGCCGCGAAGGAGGCGACGGACATGTCGAAGAACGCGAAGATCGCCGCGGGAGGTGTGGCGGTCGGGCTGATCCTGCTGATCTGGCTGCCCTGGTGGGCCGCACTGCTGATAGTCCTGGGAGTCCCGGCGGCCGCCTACCTCACGCTGGACCCCTCACAGCGGCGCAGGCTGCGCCGTGTCTCCCGCAAGGAGCTCGGCCGCTGACCTGTCGGCCGGTGACGACCCGCCGCGCCGGACCGGCGGGCGCGCGGGACCGGTCGGCCCGTGGGCGCCGGCCGTATCGTCGCTCACGGACCGGCCGACGGCATGGTCCGCGAGCGACGAGTCGTCCGACCGCGGCCGGTCCGGGCGGGTGCCGTGCCGCCCGTCGAGGTGCGTACCGGCCGCTGGGGCGCGAGCGGCCGACGCGGCCTCACAGCGGGCGTACGGCGATCTTGTCGAGTGCCTCGAGCAGGCTCGGCAGCTCCGGCCCGCGGCCCACCGGCAGGACCTCACCGGGTTCGTCGTCGAGGAGGACGAACGCGATGTCGTCGGTCCGCGCCACAAGCGACCAGCCTGGACCGTCGGCACGCAGGGTCCGCGCGTCTCCGGGGGCGAACGACGACCTGACCCGGCCGAGCGGCGGAGGCGCGTCCACGTAGGCACGCGCCTCCGCGAGGACGCGCCGGATACCGCCGTGGCCGCCCTTGGACCCGTCCTGCCGCGGAACCTGCCCGCTTCCGGTGTCTCCTGGGGAGTCGCTCTCCTCGGGAGCGTCGGCGGACTCGCCGTTCCCGGAGACGGGGGAGTCCCCTCCGTCTGGGCGGGGGAACTCCGCGTCGTCGATCTGGTCCCGCCATGTCGCCCACTGGAGCGCGATCTCGTCGGCGCCCAGCCGCCGCTGTGCCGGCCCCCACCTGGAGGTGTCCGGCGGCGTCAGCGGGGCACCGTCCACGACCTCGGGCCCGGGATCGTGCGGTGCGGGCACGCCCGGGGCGGCCACGGCGACCGCCAGGGGCCAGCCGGGCAGCGCGGCGACCACCGTGCGCTCGTCGGGCGACAGATCGTGCTCCATGCCGCAGTCCCAGGACGCGATGGCGACGGCGACCAGCGACACGTCGTCGACGACGACCGTCCACCTGGCGCCGTCGCCGTCCTGACCGAGTACCAGACCGTATCCGTCGGCCATCGGCGCGAGCCCCAGCGCCGCGCAGGCCTCCGGATAGTCGTCGCCCAGAACGCTCGGGAACTTCGCCGGCGTCAGCAGCACCGCCGTCAGCACATAGAGCGCGTCGTCCTCGGCGGCGACGGTGTCCTCGTCCGTCCCGGCCATCCCAGCCTCCCCATCGGTTCGTCCAACGGCGCGCACCCTAGTGCGCCCGGAAGGCGCTTGTCACGAATCCCCTGCTCGCCGGAGCTGCAGTTTTCCGGCCGGACGGGGCGAATCGACCATCCGTCGCCGATACGTCAGGACGCCGGGAGTCCCAGAAGCGCACGCGCCACCGTTCGAGGCGATTCGTCGCGCTCCCTCGCGAGCGCGATCACGGCCCGGCACGCCAGCTCGTTCACCCCGAACGACAGCGCCTCCGGGGACACCCAGCCCGCGGTCTCGTCGATCCGTTCCTGGTCGTCCTCCGCGCAGGCCGAGACGTAGGCCGCCGCGGCCTCGAACAGGTTGTGCGAGCGAACCTCCTGGCCGGTCTTCGCCTCGGCGCGCAAGGCGTTGAGGAATCTGGCACCCGACTCGCGGACCCTGCCCCACATGCTGACCACCTTCCCCCTGCGTGACTACCCTGACTGATCGTGCATGTCTTGCTACTCAACGTAGAGTTGGAGTTCCGGCGGCAAAAGGGGGCAGTGCGGTGAAGCGCTTCGCGAGGCTCGAACAGATCCGGAGGATGGACCCGGAAAAGGACGCCCTGGAGATCTACCGTCTCTCATCCGCGTACGAGTTTCCCTGGGACTTCACTCGCGCACTCGAACTGGCCCTGTACCGCACTTACGCCGTGCCCCGCATCGGTCGGCTGCTCGCCGAGACCGCGGAGCTCACGGACCGGCCCCAGAAACGCTACGACGACACGGTGCTGCTCCTCGACGCCGTCGTCGAACACGGCTTCGACAGTGAAGAGGGTTGCACCGCGATCCGCCGCGTCAACCAGATGCACCGCAGCTACGACATCGGTAACGACGACATGCGGTACGTGCTCTGCACGTTCGTCGTGGTGCCCAGGCGCTGGATCGACGCCTACGCCTGGCGCAGGCTGTCGCGCCACGAGATCGTCGCCTCCGTCGTCCACTACCGCACCCTGGGGCGTCACCTGGGCATCAAGGAAGTACCGGAGTCCTACGAGGAGTTCGAGGCCTGCCTCGACGCCTACGAAGAGGCGCACTTCGCCTGGGACGAGGGAGCGCGACGGGTCTCGGACGCCACGCTCGCACTGATGGCCTCCTGGTACCCGTGCCCCCTGGCCCCGCTGCTGCGCACCTCGACCCTCGCCCTGCTCGACGAACCGCTCCTCAGGGCCTTCCGCTACACACCTCCGAGCCCTCTCACTCGAAACCTGGTCCGCGGCGCGGTCCGGCTGCGCGGACGAGCCGTCCGACTGCTGCCACCCCGGCGGGCACCGCATCACGCGCGGCAGAACTGGGAGATCAAGGGCTACCCGAACGGCTATCGGCTGGAGGACCTCGGCACCCGCCCCGTCCCGGGCGTGCGGGGCTGCCCGGTACGCCACACGGGCCCGTCGGCGGTCACCTCCAACGACTGACCTGCGCGGCGCTCACGGTCACCGGACGAAGGCGGTCAGCCCTCGCGGGCGGCCAGGGTGTCACCGGACGAAGGCGGTCAGCCCTCGCGGGCGGCCAAGGCCAGGAACCGGTCGTCCTCGTCGACGTACGACGTCATGCGCCACCCGGAACCGGCCAGCAGCGGACGCAGGTTGGGCTCCGCGCGCAGATCGTCCGGCGTGATCCGCCGACCCTGGCGCGCGGCCAGCGCCGACCTGCCGATCGGGTGGAACAACGCCAGCGTGCCGCCAGGACGCACCACGCGCGCCAACTCGCGCAGGTTCTCGACCGGATGGGCCAGATGGGAGACGAGCCCAGCCCCGAACACGGCGTCGAGCGACTCCGAGCGCAGCGGCAGTACGGCCACGTCGGCGAGCACCAACTGCCCGTCCCGGTCCCGTCCGGCGCGTACGGCGGCTTCCAGCATGGCAGGGGTCAGATCCGCCCCGACGACCACTCCCGAGGGCCCCACGGCCGCTCGGAGCGGCGTCAGGGCGCGCCCGGTGCCACAGCCGGCGTCGAGCACGCGATCTCCAGCACGCAGCCCGATGTCCGCGACCGCGGCGGCGTAGGCGGGGCCGTCGTCGGGAAACCGCCTGTCCCAGTCGGCGGCGCGGGCGGTGAAGAACTCCTGCACGCGTGTGTGGTCGTCGCTCATATCCCGCATGATCCCTCACCGACACGGATGACGCCCGGGCGCACACGTTCGAGCGTGCCGCGATCGTTCACCTACACGTCTGCGCCAGTTTCCAACACCTTTCGAAATGCGCCCCCTTTGTGCGCCCCTGCCCCGACTAGCGTCCCGGAGCCATGGGACACCTGGACCACGCGGCACTGGGGTGGCTGACCCCCGTGCTGTCGTACGCGATGGCCTGCATAGGCGCCGCCCTCGGGCTGCGCTGCACCGTCCGCGCGCTCGGCGCCACCGGACGATCACGCCGGAACTGGCTCGTCACCGCCGCCTCCGCGATCGGCACCGGCATCTGGACCATGCACTTCGTGGCGATGCTCGGCTTCAGCGTCAGCGGCACCGACATCCGCTACGACGTGCCGCTCACGATCGTGAGCCTGCTCGTCGCCATGGTGGTCGTCTGCGTCGGCGTCTTCGCCGTCGGCTACAGCCGCGACCGCACCCGCGCCCTCTTCCTCGGGGGGCTCACCACCGGGCTCGGCGTGGCCAGCATGCACTACCTGGGTATGGCCGCGGTCCGCCTGCACGGCAAGGTCGCCTACGACCCCGCGCTCGTCGGGCTCTCCGTCCTGATCGCGGTGGTCGCGGCGACGGCGGCCCTGTGGGCGGCTCTCAACATCAAGTCACCCGTCGCCGTCACCCTCGCCTCCCTGATCATGGGGGCGGCGGTGAGCAGCATGCACTACACCGGCATGTTCGCGGTGAGCGTGCGCGTCGCCCCTTCCGGGGCCGCCCTGCCCGGGGCCACGGCGATGCAGTTCATCTTCCCCCTCGCCGTCGGCCTCGGGTCCTACCTCTTCCTGACCGCGGCCTTCGTCGCGCTGTCGCCGACCACGGGGGAGCGTCAGGCCTCCGCCTCGGCCCAGCGGCCGGTCGAGAGCGCGGCCCCTTAGCGGCATCCCGGACCCGCCCCGCCACGCCCGCACGGGCATGCCCCTGACCCACTCTCGAGCGAGGAGGCCATGCGTACACCGCGTAGGACCCCCAGAGCCGGCGCCGAGACGCCGCACCAGCCCCCCGTGCGCGGGCGTCGCGCGCACGCCGGACCGCCCGCCGACGAACACCCGGATGAACCCCTGGGCGCGATACCGGACGACGCGCCCGCGCGCGCAGGACGCTGGCGCATCCGACCGCGGACGGTGCGAGCCAAGATCGTCTGCCTGCTGATGGTCCCGGTCGTCTCCCTGCTCTCCCTGTGGGCGTACGCCACCGTCTCCACCGCCCAGGACATCTCCAGGCTCCGGCAGTTGCAGCGCGTGGACTCCACGATCCGCACCCCGGTCGCGGAGGCGGTGGCCGCGCTCCAGACCGAGCGGGCGGCAGCCGTCCGCTACGCGACCGACCCCTCGGCCGGGCGGAGCGGCGACCTGAAGAGCCTCGGCCTGCGCACGGACCGCGCCGTGGCGAAACTGCGGCTCGGCGACGGCAACACCATCGCCGACAGCGAGGAGCTGCCCGCCGGCGTGGCGCGACGGCTCGGGACGTTCGTCACCGGCACCGAGCGACTGTCCTCACTGCGCACCGCCGTACTCGACCACCGAGTGGACTGGCACGAGACATACGGGCGGTACACGACGACCATCACCAGTGCCTTCGGCGTGGGTGGCGCCCTCACCGGCATCCAGGACGCCGAACTCGGCTCCGACGCGCGCGTGCTGCTCGAGTTCTCCCGTGCGGGAGAGGCGCTGGCCCAGGAGGACGCCGTCCTGGGCAGCGCACGCCTGGCAGGCGGGCTGTCGGGGGAGAGGCTGCGACTGTTCACCGGCTCCGTCGACACCCGCCGCGCCCTCACCGCGTCCGCTGTGGCCGACCTGCGCGGCTCCGAACGCGCCGCCTGGCGCGAGGCCGCCGGAGGCAGCGCCTACGGCACCCTCCACGCCACCGAGGACAGGGTCCTCGCCGCGGGTCCGGGTGGCCGGGCGCTAGCCGCGGCACCACGGGCCACCTGGGACGGCGCACGCACGCGCGTGCAGGACGACATGCGGACGATCGAGGGGAACGCGGGGCGCGAAGTCTCCGACCGGGCCGACCCGTTCACCCGCGGACTGGTCACACCGGCCGGCGCGGCCGTGCTCCTCGGCCTCCTCGCCGTCGTCGCGTCGCTCGTGATCTCCGTGCGTATCGGTCGAGGCCTGGTCGTCGAGTTGGTGAGCCTGCGCAACAGTGCCCTGGAGATCGCCCGCCGCGACCTTCCCGAGGCCATGCGGAAGCTGCGCGCGGGCGAGGAGATCGACGTCCAGGCCGAGGCACCGCCCGGCCCGCCCGCGGAGGACGAGGCCGGGCAGGTCGCCGAGGCGCTCGGCACCGTGCACCGCGCCGCGCTCAGGGCCGCCGTCGAGCGCGCCGAACTCGCCAGCGGCATCTCCGGCGTCTTCGTCAACCTCGCCCGCCGCAGCCAGGTCCTGGTCCACCGTCAGCTCAGGCTCCTCGACAGCATGGAACGTCGCTCCGACGACCCGAACGAACTGAGCGACCTGTTCCGGCTCGACCACCTCACCACCCGGATGCGGCGGCACGCCGAGAGCCTGATCATCCTCTCCGGCGCCGCACCCGGCCGCGCGTGGCGCATGCCGGTCTCCCTCACGAACGTGGTCCGTGCGGCCGTCTCCGAAGTCGAGGACTACGCGCGCGTGGAGGTACGTCAACTGCCCGACGCCTCCGTCAGCGGCGCGGCCGTCGCCGACCTCACCCACCTCCTCGCCGAGATCATCGAGAACGCCGCCCAGTTCTCGCCGCCCCACACTCGCGTGCGGGTCACCGGCGAGCCCGTCGGCAACGGCTATGCCGTCGAGGTCGAGGACCGCGGACTGGGCATGGGCAAGGAGACCCTCGCCGAGGCGAACCGGCGCATCGAGCAGTCCGAGGCCCTCGACCTGTTCGACAGCGACCGGCTCGGGCTCTTCGTGGTGAGCAGGCTCGCCGCCCGGCACGACATCAAGGTGCACCTGCGCACCTCGCCCTACGGCGGCACCACCGCGGTCGTCCTGCTGCCCACCGCGCTGCTGCACGCCGGATCGAAGGGAGGTTCCCCTCACAGGTCGGCGGACGCGGAACGGCGGGCGGAGCACGAGTACGCGCGTGTGCCCGCCGTCGCCCAGGATCAGGAGTCCGTCCCCGCCTCGGCCGACCGGCCCGCACTGGTCGCTCCCGCACCCGTCGCGGTCCGGGCCACCACAGAGCGCCGGGCCACCGCCGACACCTCATCTCCCGGGGCGGGCCGGATCACCACGGATTCGCGGACCACAGTCGACACCTCACCTCCCGGGGCGGGCCGGACCACCCCCAATGCGCGGACCACGGCCGACACCTCACCCCCCGGAGTCACCACCTTGCGTCTGCACCGTCCTCCGGAGGACCTCGAAGACGGCTCCCCGGAGGACTCCGACGCCGCCGCCCCGGAGGACTCCGACGACGACCTGCCACGCCGGGTACGGCAGGCCAATCTCGCCCCCCAACTGCGCGAGCGGGCGGCCGAGGAACCCGCCTGGGCTTCCGCCCCCCGGGACGACGACCGGCGTACCCCCGAACTCGTCCGGGACCGGATGGCGGCGTACCGCGACGGCTGGGCCCGCGGCGGCGGCAGGCAGCCCGGGCACGGTGCCACTCCAGACTTCCCGGCGGGCAGCGACAGCAGCGAAGGAGACCCCGCATGATCCAGGACCCGAGCATGAGAGCCGCCCAGAGGTCCGGCGAACTCGACTGGCTGCTGGACGACTTGGTGGTGCGTGTGAGCGAGGTGCGGCACGCGGTCGTACTGTCCAACGACGGGCTCGCCGTGGGCTCCTCCACCGACCTGCGCCGTGAGGACGCCGAGCATCTCGCCGCCGTGGCCTCCGGTTTCCACAGCCTGGCCAAGGGCGCGGGCCGGCACTTCGGGGCCGGAGGCGTGCGCCAGACCATGGTGGAGATGGACGACGGCTTCCTGTTCGTGGCCGCCGCGGGCGACGGCTCCTGCCTTGCCGTCCTCACCGCGGTGACGGCGGACATAGGGCTGGTCGCCTACGAGATGGCACGGCTGGTCAAACGCGTCGGCGAGCACCTGTACTCGGCGCCCCGCACCGGCGCGCGGCCTCCCGCCGCCGGATGAGGAGAGAAGGCGGTCCGCTCAGATGACCGAGGACATGACGGACGCCCCGCGTGAGCCGGGCAGCCAGTGGTACGACGGCGAGGCCGGGCCCCTGGTGCGTCCGTACGCCATGACGGGCGGCCGCACCGAACCCGGCCCCACCGGGGTGCGTTTCGACCTGATCGCCCTCGTGACCCTGGATCCTGGCGCGCCCGGCTTCGACGACGACACCGCACTCGGACCGGAACACCACGCCCTGGTCGACCTGTGCCGTACGGAGACACAGTCGGTCGCGGAACTCGGCGCGGGCACCGACCTGCCCGTGGGCGTGGTCAGGGTCCTCCTCGGCGACCTCCTGGAGTTCGGCCTGGTCAGCGTCAGCCGTCCGGTGCCGCCCGCACAGCTTCCTGACGAACGGATTCTGCGCGAGGTGATCGAAGGACTGCGAGCGCTGTAGATGAAGGTTCACCACCATCCGGATACCCGGACTCGAACGACGCCGACTTTGACCGGCCCTCCCGAGAGAAGTGATCGATGGTCTCCGAGCACTCCGACGCCCAGGACGACGAGAGCACCGCGCTGGCGTTGAAGATACTGGTCGCCGGCGGATTCGGCGTGGGCAAGACCACCCTGGTCGGTGCCGTGAGCGAGATCCGGCCGCTGCGCACCGAGGAACTGCTCAGCGAAGCCGGGCAGTTGGTGGACGACACCGACGGCGTGGACCAGAAGGTCACCACGACGGTCGCCATGGACTTCGGACGGATCACCATCCGCTCCGGCCTTTCCCTCTACCTGTTCGGCACTCCCGGCCAGGACCGTTTCTGGTTCCTGTGGGACGAACTGTCGCAGGGAGCCCTCGGCGCGGTGGTCCTCGCCGACACCCGCCGACTGGAGGACTGCTTCCCCGCGGTGGACTACTTCGAGCACCGGCACATCCCGTTCGTGGTGGCCGTCAACTGCTTCACGGGCGCCCGGTCCTACGGGGCCCAGGATGTCTCGCGTGCCCTGGATCTGGACCAGGGCACGCCCGTGGTGCTCTGCGACGCCCGTGACCGCGACTCGGGGAAGGAGGTGCTGATCCGGCTGGTCGAGTACGCCGGGCGGATGTACACCGCCCGGCTGCTCGACTCGGTGGGATGACCCGCCTCCGGGGCCGATGGCCGGAACGCGGCTACGGGCATCGTGCTCAGTCGGCGACGGCTTTCTGCGCCAGAACCTTGTCGATCTCGACGCGGACGAGCAGTTCACCGGGGACGCCGTTGCGGGCGCCGAACTCCTCGGCCCGCTCCTCGCCCATGTACCGCGCCCCGATACGCCCGGCCCAGTGCCGGACCTCGTCGAGTTCCTCGATCACCCGGGCGCGGCCCTGGAGCACCACGTAGTCGAAGGGCGGCCGGTCGTCGTCGACGCACAGCGCGACCCGGCCGTCCCGGGCCAGATTCCGCCCCTTCACCGTCGCCTTGCCGGTGTTGAACACCACATCGTCCCCGTCGAGCAGGAACCAGATCGGTGCGATGTGCGGGCTCCCGTCAGCCCGCACGGTGGACAGCTTGGCGGTGCGGGTGCCGTGCGAGACGAACTCCCGCCATTCGGTGTCGGTCATGTTCTCTGCCATCTCCCCATCCTCCTTGCCCGGACGCCGGTCGTGGGGAAGGCTGGCGAGCAGAGATCCTCCGGCCAGGGAGGAGACGTCACACGGGGAGACGGGAACGATGGCGCAGAACCGGGGACTTGGCTGGTTACTGGACGACCTGACCGAGCGGGTGGAGCAGGTACGGCACGCTCTGGTCCTGTCCAACGACGGGCTGGTGACAGGGGCGAGCACGGGCCTGCGCCGCGAGGACGCGGAGCATCTCGCCGCCGTCTCCTCCGGACTGCACAGCCTGGCCAAGGGCTCGGGACGGCACTTCGGGGCGGGCCAGGTGCGCCAGACCATGATCGAGTTCGACGACGCTGTGCTGTTCGTCACCGCGGCGGGCACCGGCAGCTGCCTGTGCGTACTCAGCGGCGCGGAGGCAGACTTCGGCCACATCGCCTACGAGATGACGCTGCTCGTCAACCGGGTCGGCGAGCATCTCGCCGTGGACTCCCGACAGCCCGAACGAAGCCCGGCATCAGACCTCTGACCTGGTGCTTCGCAGCTCCCCATGGAGTTATCCACAGGCTCGCGACGCAATGTGCCGGACCGGCTACGGTGTGTGTCACGGCGAACGCACAGAGCGTGAGCACTGACTCCACGGGGGAGACCGGACATGCCGACCGACACCATCACGAAACCACGCCACCTCTCCTACGCGCCGAGCCGCGCTGCCCGTGAACTGATCCTGAAGCGAGGCGAGTTCGATCTCGCCGTGCACCTCGGGCACATCCGCACGCTGCCCGACGAAGGAGGCGGAGGCCGACGCGTCCCCCGCTCCGAGATCGAGCGGCTGCGTGCGGGCGAGGGCTTCCCCGACTCCTTGCGCGAGCGGGTGAAGACCGTGGGAGCCACAGAAGGCGCGGCTGTCATGGAGGTGAGCCCCGGCCGTTTCACCCGTCTCGCCCGGCTGGGCATGCTGGCGCCGGTGACCTTCTACCTCAACCGCTACCGCGCCGTGGTCTGGCTCTATCTGGCCGAAGAACTACAGCAGTTCGCCGCCGACGAGGAGAACATCCCGCTGCTCAACGCCCGTATGCAGGCCGGACTGCGCGACCAACTGGGCGAGGGCCTGGACCTGCGTCCCCGCAACTGGCGCGCACGCCATCTGGGGTTCTTGCTGCGACAGGCCGAGGACCCGTGGGAGTCTGCCGGGGCGGTGGCCGCCTTCCTCGATCCCGTCCAGGTCGCGGAGATCGTCCCGGACCCCTATGAGCGCTCCCACGTGAACCGTTTCCGACCCGGGCCGCCCGCCCATGGCGTGCCGGGCTCGCCCGCCGCGCAACTCACCGAGCGGATCATGACAGCGGAGTACCCGGACGAGATCGGCTGGTTCAGGGCCGAACTGGCGGACGTCGTGGCGGAGGCGCGCGAGCACCGTCCCGCCCCTCGTCCCACCTCTCGTCGCGCCCTTCGTCCCGCCCCGAAGCAGCCCAGCCCGGCACCGCCGCCGACCACCGCCCTGCCCGACGGGCACGAACAGTCTCGCGGACTGTTCGGCTGGCTGCGGCGCAGAAACCACCGGCCTACAGAGCTCTGAACAAGCCCTCCTGGACGACCGACACGAGCAGCCGACCCTCCAGGTCGTAGATCCGGCCGCGGGCCAGCCCTCGCCCACCCGTGGCGATCGGTGACTCCTGGTCGTACAGGAACCACTCGTCCGCGCGGAACGGCCGGTGGAACCACATGGCGTGGTCCAGTGACGCCATGTCGAACCCGCGCGGACCCCACAGTGGTTCGACCGGGATGCGGACGGCGTCCAGGAGGGTCATGTCGCTGGCGTAGGTCAGCGCGCAGGTGTGCACCAGCGGGTCGTCGCCCAGCGGCCCGACCGCACGCATCCACACCGCGCTGCGCGGTTCGGCGTCCTTGACCTCCTCGGGCGTCCAGCGCAGCCGGTCCACATAGCGGATGTCGAAGGGCTGACGCCGGGCCATCCGCTCCAACTGCTCGGGCAGCGTGCCCAGATGCTCCCGGATCTCGTCCGAGACCGTCGGCAGGGAATCCGGGGGCGGGACCTTGCGGGCCGGCGGCAACTGGTGCTCGAAGCTCGCCTGTTCTGGTTTGTGAAAGGAGGCGGTGAGATTGAAGATCGTGCGGCCCTGCTGCACCGCGGTGACCCGGCGGGTCGTGAAGGACCGCCCGTCCCGCACCCGCTCGACCTGGTACACGATCGGCACACCGGGCCTTCCCGGACGCAGGAAGTACGCGTGCAGCGAGTGCACGGGACGGTCGCCCTCCGTGGTGCGGCCCGCGGCGACCAGTGCCTGGCCGGCCACCTGGCCGCCGAAGACACGCTGCAGCGACTCCTGCGGGCTGCGGCCACGGAAGATGTTGACCTCGATCTGCTCCAGGTCGAGCAGGTCGACGAGCTTCTCGGCCGGATTCGTCATGGGTGGGACTCTCCTGTGCTCACAGCTGTCCGACGTCGGTGACACGAACGATCGCACGACCCTCGGCGTCGGAGGCCGTCAGGTCCACCTCCGCGCTGATGCCCCAGTCGTGATCGTCGTTCGGGTCGTCGAAGATCTGGCGGACCCGCCACAGGGCGTTCTGCGGCTCCTGCTCGATCAGCAGCAGCTTCGGACCGCGGGCGTCGGGTCCGGTACCGAGGTCGTCGTACTCGTCCCAGTACTTGTCCATCGCCTCGCCCCAGGCATCGGCGTCCCACCCGGAGTCCGCGTCCATCTCGCCGAGCTCCTCGACCTGGTCCAGAGCGGCGAGCTCGACCCGGCGGAACATGGCGTTGCGGACGAGGACGCGGAAGGCGCGCGCGTTGGTCGTGACGGGCTTGACCTCGTCGGCCTTCTCCTGGGCCTCCTCCGCGGTCATCTCCTCCGGGTTGGCGAGCTGCTCCCACTCGTCCAGCAGGCTGGAGTCGACCTGGCGCACCATCTCGCCGAGCCACTCGATCAGATCCTGGAGGTCCTCGGACTTGAGGTCGTCCGGAACGGTGTGATCGAGGGCCTTGTAGGCGCCGGCGAGGTAGCGCAGCACGATGCCCTCGGTGCGGGCCAGCTCGTAGAGGGACACCAACTCGGTGAAGGACATGGCCCGTTCGTACATGTCGCGGACGACGGACTTCGGGGACAGCGGATGGTCGCCGACCCAGGGGTGGCTCTTGCGGTAGGTGTCGTACGCGTGGAAGAGAAGCTCTTCCTGGGGCTTCGGGTAGGTGATGTCCTGGAGGCGCTCCATGCGCTCCTCGTACTCGACGCCGTCCGCCTTCATCGCGGCCACGGCCTCCCCGCGCGCCTTGTTCTGCTGGGCGGCGAGGATCTGCCGCGGATCGTCCAGCGTCGACTCGACGACGGACACCATGTCCAGGGCGTAGGACGGCGACTCCGGGTCGAGAAGCTCGAACGCGGCGAGCGCGAAGGTGGACAGCGGCTGGTTCAGTGCGAAGTCCTGCTGGAGATCCACCGTGAGGCGGACGATGCGGCCCTCGGAGTCCGGCTCGTCGAGCTTCTCGACGATGCCGCCGTCCAGCAGCGAGCGGTAGATGGCGATCGCACGGCGGATGTGTCGCAGCTGCTGCTTGCGCGGCTCGTGGTTGTCCTCCAGCAGGTGCCGCATCGCCTCGAAGGCGTTACCGGGGCGGGCGATCACCGACAGCAGCATCGTGTGCGTCACCCGGAAGCGGGAGCTGAGCGGCTCCGGCTCGGACCCGATCAGCTTCTCGAAGGTGGTCTCGGTCCAGCCGACGAAGCCTTCGGGTGCCTTCTTGCGGACGACCTTCCGGCGCTTCTTCGGGTCGTCGCCCGCCTTGGTCAGCGCCTTCTCGTTCTCGATGACATGCTCGGGAGCCTGGGCCACGACAAAGCCCGCCGTGTCGAAGCCCGCCCGTCCGGCACGGCCGGCGATCTGGTGGAACTCACGGGCCCGCAGCGTGCGCACCCGGATGCCGTCGTACTTGGCCAGCGCGGTGAACAGCACGGTCCGGATGGGCACGTTGACGCCGACGCCGAGGGTGTCCGTGCCGCAGATGACCTTGAGCAGACCGGCCTGGGCGAGCTTCTCCACCAAGCGGCGGTACTTGGGCAGCATGCCGGCGTGATGGACGCCGATGCCGTGCCGCACGTACCGGGAGAGGTTGCGGCCGAACTTGGTGGTGAAGCGGAAGTTGCCGATCAGCTCGGCGATCTGGTCCTTCTCCTCGCGCGTGCACATGTTGATGCTCATCAGCGCCTGCGCCCGCTCCACGGCCTGCGCCTGAGTGAAGTGCACGATGTAGACCGGCGCCTGCCTGGTGTCCAGCAGCTCGGTCAGTGTCTCCGTGAGCGGAGTGAGCCGGTACTCGTAGGACAGCGGCACGGGGCGGGTCGCCGAGCGGACCACGGAGGTCGGCCGGCCGGTGCGCCGCGTCAGGTCCTTCTCGAACACCGCGACGTCGCCGAGGGTGGCCGACATCAGGATGAACTGGGCCTGAGGGAGCTCCAGGATCGGGATCTGCCAGGCCCAGCCGCGATCCGCCTCCGCGTAGAAGTGGAACTCGTCCATCACGACCTGGCCGACATCCGCGTGCCGGCCGTCCCGCAGGGCGATCGAGGCGAGCACCTCGGCCGTACAGCAGATGACCGGGGCGTCGGCGTTGACGGACGCGTCGCCGGTCAGCATGCCGACGTTCTCCGTGCCGAACATCTTGCACAGCTCGAAGAACTTCTCCGACACCAGTGCCTTGATCGGTGCCGTGTAGAAGGTGACCTCGTCGCGGGCCAGCGCCGCGAAGTGCGCGCCGGCCGCGATCATGCTCTTGCCGGAGCCGGTGGGCGTCGACACGATCACGTTCGCACCGGAGACCACCTCGATCAGCGCCTCCTCCTGGTGCGGGTAGAGCGTGAGACCGCGCTCCTGGGCCCACGACTCGAAGGCTTCGTAGAGGGCGTCGGGGTCGGCGGTCGGCGGCAGCTGATCGATGAGGGTCACCCACCCATCTTGCCTGCCCTCATGCCCGATGGGGGAATCGGATGCGGGCACGAAGATCGCGAACGCTACGCTGTGTCGCCGACGGCGCGTCAGCGCGCCGGGTCAACTCGACAGCGGCACACGAGGAATGGGGCGGGCAACGGCCATGATGGGACCAGCACACTCACTGTCGGGCGCCGCCGCCTGGCTGGGCGTCGGCGCGGCAGCCGCAGCGACCGGGCACACGATGCCCTGGCCGGTCCTCCTCGCCGGGGCCCTGATCTGCGCCGGTGCCGCGCTCGCCCCGGATCTCGACCACAAGGCCGCCACCATCTCGCGGGCCTTCGGACCCATCTCCCGCGGACTGTGCGAGATCGTGGACAAGCTCTCCTACGCCGTCTACAAGGCCACCAAGAAGCAGGGCGACCCGCGTCGCTCCGGTGGGCACCGGACGCTCACGCACACCTGGTTGTGGGCCGCGATGATAGGCGCGGGCGCCTCGGTGGTGGCGATCACCGGTGGCCGCTGGGCCGTGCTGGCGCTTCTGTTCGTACACATGGTGCTGGCCATCGAGGGTCTGTTGTGGCGGGCGACCCGTGGCTCCAGCGCGGATGTCCTGGTCTGGCTGCTGGCCGCGACCAGCGCGTGGATCCTCGCCGGCGTCCTGGACAAGCCGGGCAACGGCTCGGACTGGCTGTTCGCGGCGCCGGGCCAGGAGTATCTGTGGCTGGGGCTGCCGATCGTGCTGGGCGCGCTCGTGCACGACATCGGGGACGCGCTGACGGTCTCCGGGTGCCCGATCCTGTGGCCCATCCCGCTCGGACGCAAGCGCTGGTATCCGATCGGTCCGCCGAAGTTCATGCGCTTCCGGGCCGGCAGCTGGATCGAGCTGAAGGTGCTGATGCCGGCGTTCATGCTGCTCGGCGGAGTGGGCTGCGCGGCCGCACTCAACTTCATCTGAGCGGGCCGCGAAGCGCGACCGCCGTCCCCAGCCGCCGGGGCTCACGATCCGCCGGTATCGACCCCACGGACTCAGACCCCGCCGGACCCCTGGCCCGCCCCGCCGCCGTAGCGCCGTTCGAACTGGGCGACGCGGCCCTCCGAGTCCACCGTGCGGGCCCTGCCGGTGTAGAAGGGGTGGCTCTCCGAGGAGATCTCCACGTCCACGACCGGGTAGGTCTCGCCGTCGTCCCACTCGATGGTCCGGTCGCTGGTCGCGGTGGACCGGGTGAGGAAGGCGTAACCGGCGGAACGGTCGCGGAAGACGACCTGGTGGTAGTCGGGCTGCTTGTCCTGCTGCATGGATCCTCCTTGTGGGGCGCGGGCCGGACGGTCGGCGGCACGAGGACGGTGCGGTCAGCTGGGCCGGCCGTCCTCGTCGACGATGTGCATCGCGGCCTCCTCGGCGGAGGCGGCCGCACCGTCGATACCCACGTCCGTGGCGACCAGCGCGCTCTCGTCATCCTCGTGGGCCCCCTGGTCCGGCGCCACGAGACGGCCGGAGCGGGCCGCCCCGACCTCGTTGTCGAGGAGTTCCCCGTCGGTTCCGTCGCAGTCACCGATGCCGTCGCCGTCGGGCTCGGGCGGGTCGGGGCGCTCCTCTGCGAGCCGCTGGTCCAGCGTCTCGCCCGTGTGGCGCTCCTCTGCCGTCACACCGGTGTGCTCCACCGCCCAGGGGTGTTCCGGAGGCGACCAGCCCCGGTCGAGGGGATCGCCGACTCCGTCGTTCTCCAGGGTGTCCTCCGCGTCGAGCAGCCCCGCGTCGTCCTGGATCTCGGATCCGTCGGGCTGGTAGACGTCGTCTCCCCATCCGTCGGCGCTGTTCACGGCTACCTCCAGGTGATGAGGCCGGGCTCCTTCTCCCCGTGGCCGGCGGCGGACCGCAGACGTACGGTGCACAAGCCACGCCCGTCGGTGAACCGTACGGTTCGCGAACGCTCCCCGAGCCGGTGCCGCTATCCAGCCTTCCACTCGACTTCGGCACAGCGCAACGGCACGGGCAAGGGCCGGGAACCGCTCGTCCCCGACCCTTGTCTCCAGCGCTCCCGCTCCGGCGGAGCCGCCCGGTCACCCGTGCCAGGACCGCCACAGCGCCGCGTACGCTCCGTCGGCCGCGACCAGTTCGTCGTGGCTGCCCAGCTCGCTGATCCGGCCGCTCTCCACGACGGCGATGACGTCCGCGTCGTGAGCGGTGTGCAGCCGGTGGGCGATCGCGACCACCGTGCGGCCGTCGAGGACCCGGGCCAGGGACCGCTCCAGATGGCGGGCCGCCCGCGGATCGAGCAGGGAGGTCGCCTCGTCCAGGACCAGCGTGTGCGGGTCGGCCAGCACCAGCCGGGCCAGGGCGATCTGCTGCGCCTGGGCGGGAGTGAGCGCCAGCCCGCCCGAGCCGACCTCGGTGTCCAGCCCGTCGTCCAGGGCACGCGCCCACCCGTCCGCGTCCACCGCGCCCAGCGCCGCCCACAGCTCGGCGTCGGCCGCCTCGGTCCGGGCGAGGAGCAGGTTGTCGCGCAGCGACCCCACGAAGACGTGGTGCTCCTGGTTGACGAGGGCCACATGCGAGCGGACCCGCTCGGCAGGCATCCGGGAGAGCTCGGCGCCGCCGAGGGTGATCCGGCCGTCCCGGGGCGCGTAGATCCCGGCGAGCAGCCTGCCCAGCGTGGACTTGCCCGCGCCGGAGGGGCCGACCAGGGCCAGCCTGGTGCCGGGGGCGACCTCCAGGGACACCTCGCGCAGCACGTCCACACCTTCGAGGTAGCCGAAGTGCACCCGGTCCGCGTGCACGTCCCGTCCGTCGGGGGCCACCGCCTCGTCACCGGCGTCCGGCTCGATGTCCCGGACACCGACCAGCCGGGCCAGCGACACCTGGGCCACCTGCAGCTCGTCGTACCAGCGCAGGATCAGCCCGACCGGGTCGACGAGCATCTGCGCGATCAGCGCCCCCGTGGTCAGCTGTCCGACCCCGATCCAGCCCTGCAGTACGAACACACCGCCGACCATCAGTACGGAGGCGAGGATCATCACATGGGTGACGTTGACGATGGGGAAGAGCACCGACCGCAGCCAGAGGGTGTAGCGCTCCCAGGCCGTCCACTCCTTGATCCGCCGCTCCGACAGCGCGATGCGGCGGGCGCCGAGCCGTTGGGCCTCCACGGTGCGCCCGGCGTCCACGGTCTCCGCAAGCGCGGCGGCGACGGCGGCGTACCCGGCGGCCTCCGAGCGGTAGGCCGCTCCGGCCCGTTTGAAGTACCAGCGGCAGCCGACCAGCAACAGCGGTACGGCGAGCAGCACGGCGGCCGCCAGCGGCGGCGCGGTGATCACCAGCCCACCCAGCAGCAGCGCCACCCACACCACGCCGATCGTCAGCTGCGGCACGGCCTCCCGCATCGCGTTGGACAGCCGGTCGATGTCGGTGGTGATCCGGGACAGCAGGTCGCCCGTCCCGGCTCGCTCCAGGACCCCCGGCGGCAGACCGACGGCCCGCACCAGGAAGTCCTCGCGCAGGTCGGCCAGCATCCGCTCGCCCAGGATCGCCCCACGCAGCCGCACCTCCCGTACGAACACGGCCTGCACGGCCAGCGCGCACAGGAACAGTCCGGCCGTCAGCCCCAGGTGGAGCTCGCGGGCCCCGTCCGACACCCGCTCCACGAGCCCGCCCAGCAGCCACGGGCCCGCCATCGAGGCGACCACGGAAACCGTGTTGACGGTCATGAGGAGCAGGAAGGCACGACGGTGCCGGTGGAACAGTTCGGCCACGTAGGCACGGACGGTCGAGGAGGCGCCGACGGGCAGGGTGTTCGCCGTCGTCGGGGCCGCCGGGTCGTACGCCGGTGGCGCCACGTCGATCATGCTGTCTCCTCGATCTCTTCCAGTGCGTCCAGTACGTCGGCGGCGTCCAGTACGTGGCTCGCGGCCGGCACCTCGTCGGGGGCCGGCACCTCGCCCGGGTCCAGCACGTCGTCCCGCTCGGCCCCGGGCGTCCGCTGCCCGTGCCCGGCGGTCTCCTCGTCGGTCTCGCGGGTCACCACGGCCCGGTACCGGGGCTCCTTGTGCACCAGTTCGCGGTGCACCCCGACCGCCAAGACCTCGCTCTCGTGCACGAGCACGACGTGGTCGGCACGGTCCAGGAGCAGCGGGGAAGAGGTGAACACGACGGTCGTACGCCCGGTGCGCAGCTCCCTCAGCCCGTCCGCGATCCGTGCCTCCGTGTGCGAGTCGACGGCGGAGGTCGGCTCGTCCAGAACCAGCACCTCCGGGTCCGTCACCAGCGACCGGGCCAGCGCGAGCCGCTGGCGCTGGCCGCCGGACAGGGACCGTCCGCGTTCGGTGATCCGGGCGTCCATCGGATCCTCGGCGTCGATCGACCCCTGCACGAGGGCGGTCAGGACGTCCCCGCACTGCGCGGCAGCCAGTGCCTCCTCGGCGCCGACGTCGCCCGAGGCGGGCACGTCGAGCAGCTCGCGCAGCGAGCCGGACAGCAGGACCGGATCCTTGTCCTGGACCAGGACGGCCGTTCGGGCGGAGTCCAGCGGCAGGTCGTCGAGCGGCACACCGCCCAGCAGGACCGACGCGCCCTGGTCCGAGGGGTGTCCGCCCAGCCGCTCCGCCAGCAGTCCCGCCGCGTCCGGGTCCCCGCACACCACGGCGGTGAGCCGGCCGGCGGGCACCAGCAGACCGGTGGCCGGGTCGTACAGGTCGCCGGACGGGGTGTCGGCGGCGCGCGAGCCCCGGGTGTCCGTGGCGCGCTCCAGCGACAGCACGCCTGCGGCACGCCGGGCCGACGGACGGGAGAAGGAGTAGGCCATCGCGATCTCTTCGAAGTGCCTCAGCGGATACGTGAGGAGCATCACCGAGCTGTAGACGGTGACCAGTTCGCCGACCTCGATTCGGCCGTCCCGGGCCAGGTGGACGCCGTACCAGACGACCCCGATCAGCAGCAGTCCGGGCAGCAGGACCTGGATCGCGGAGATCAGCGACCACATCCGGGCGCTGCGCACGGCCGCGTGGCGGACCTCCTGGGAGGCGCGGCGGTAGCGGTCGAGGAAGAGGTCCTCGCCGCCGATGCCGCGCAGGACGCGCAGACCGGCCACGGTGTCCGAGGCCAGTTCGGTGGCGCGTCCCGCCTTCTCCCGCTGGATGTCGGCACGTCGGGTCGCCCGGGGCAGCAGCGGCAGCACCGCCACGGCGAGGAGCGGCAGTCCCACCGCGACGATCACGCCGAGCGCCGGCTGGTAGACGACAAGGGCGACACAGACCAGTACGACGGTGACGGCCGCCGCGGTGAACCGGGAGACGGACTCCACGAACCAGCCGATCTTCTCGACGTCGCCCGTGGAGACGGCCACGACCTCTCCGGCCGCGACCCGTCGGGTCAGCGCCGAGCCCAGCAGGGCGGCCTTGCGGGCCAGCAACTGCTGGACGCGCGCGGCAGCCGTGATCCAGTTGGTGATCGCCGAGCGGTGCAGGAAGGTCTCGCCGACCGCGTTGCCGACGCAGCACACCGCGAGCAGGCCGCCCGAGAGGGCGAGCCGGGCACCGGAGCGGTCGATGACGGCCTGGACAGCGAGTCCGACACAGAACGGCAGTACGGAGACGGACCCGAAGTGCAGCAGCCCCCAGGCCAGCGACCTGAGCTGCCCGCCCAACTGGTTGCGGAAGAGCCACCACAGGAATCGGGGACCCGAGCGCGCGTCCGGCGTACCCGGGTCGGGGTACGGAAGGTCTTGAATCTTCATGACGTCCCAGTGGCTCGTGTCAGGGGGTGGGGGGGACCGCGAACGGCGGCAACAAACCGTGAAAGGTTCGCGTCACAGCGTGGTCGAAAGCAACCGGTTTTCCGTCGCGGCGAACAGAACCGGCTGCCCGCGATGCGACCATGGGGCGATGCGGAGTGGAGACGCACGGCGTGCCGCGGTCGCGACGGCGGCCCTGGGAGCCCTGCTGATGGCGCTGGCAAGCTGCGGCGGTCCGGGCCCGGAACGACGTGGCGGCACGGGGCCGAGAGCCGGGGGCAACCCGTCCGACGCGCGCCAGGACTCCGACCCGACCCGCATCCCCGACGTCGGCGACCGGCTGCAGCGGCGGATCTCCGCCGACACCCGCCAGGTGGTGGCGGTCTACGGCGACGGCAGGAACTCCGCCGAGGCCACCGCCGTCCTCTACGCCAGGCACGGCACCAGGTGGGACCGCACCGGCAGTTGGCCCGCGCACAACGGCAGGAAGGGCTGGACCACGAACCATCACGAGGGCGACAACCGCAGCCCCGTCGGCGTGTTCACGCTCAGCGACGCGGGTGGTGTGCTCCCGGACCCAGGGGCCCGGCTTCCGTACACCCGGTCCGTCGCCTTCGCGGCCCCGCGCTGGTGGGCCAAGTCGTACTGGCACGACTTCGACTACGTCATCGCCATCGACTACAACCGGGTCAAGGGCACCCCGCCGAACGACCCGGCCCGACCGCGGGGGCGGTCCGAGGGCGGCGGGATCTGGCTGCACATGGACCACGGCAGCGGTACGTCGGCGTGCGTCAGCCTGTCCAGGAAGGCGATGCGGCATCTGCTGCGCACGCTCGATCCGGGGCTGCGTCCCGTGGTGGTCATGGGGGACAGGGCCGACCTGAAGGCCTGACGTTCTCCGGGGAGGCCTCATTGCGGAGGGTGCCCGACTCGTCGTAGAACACGGGCCATGAAGAGACGGATCATCATGCCCATGCTCGCCGGAGCGACCCTCCTGGCAAGCACCCTCCTCGGGACGAGCCCGGCCTTGGCAGCCCCGGCCCCGACCCAAGCCACCCCCACCCAAGCCGCCCCGGCTCTTGCCGGAACAGCTCCGGACGCCCAAGCCCCGGCCCAACCCGCCGACCCCCCGGCCGAGTTCGGGACCGACTGGCACGACCCGGTCACCGCCGCCCCGCCCGTCGGCAAGCCCGCCGGAACGTCCTGCCAGGTCACTCTCGCCGAGGCGCAGTTCCGTGACTTCACGCCGTTCAAGGGCTCCTACACGCCGCCCGGCGGCTGCGGTGACCGCTGGAGCAAGGTGGTGCTGCGGCTGGACGGCAAGGTCAAGGGACGGCAGTTCGACCGGCTAGGCCACGTCCATGTCGGCGGCGTCGAGATCCTCCGTACGTCGACGCCCCAGCCCTCGCCCGACGGCATCGAGTGGTCGGTCGAGAAAGACGTCACGCGCTACAGCGACACCTTCCGCGACAGCCAGGACGTCGAGATGCTGATCGGGAACGTCGTCGACGACACCTACACCGGCGTCATCGACGTGAAGGTCACGCTCACCTTCTACGCGGGAAGGCAGGCCCCGGCCCCGGACCGTGTGCTGACCCTCAAGGACAACACGCTCACCACCCCGCGCAACAGCGAACGCATCGTCGCCGAGGTGTACGCCACCGGTTCCGGCGGCGGCTGCGAGGAGTACTGGTACCTGACGGTCCCCGACCCGGCCCCGTACTCCTGCCGGGCCGCGGGCGGTCCCTACCGTGAGGTCCAGCTCAAGGTCGACGGTCGACTCGCCGGGATCGCCGCGCCGTTCCCGACCGTATGGACCGGCGGCTGGTCCAACCCCTTTCTCTGGTACGTCGTTCCGGGACCGCGTGCCCTGGACATCAAGCCGATCGAATACGACCTGACGCCGTTCGCCGGGATTCTCAACGACGGCCGCCCGCATCGGGTCGAGGTCCTGGTCGTCGGCGTCCCCGAGGGACAGAGCGGCTGGAGCACCCCGGTCAACGTGCTCGTCCAGCAGGACACCAAGAGCACGCACGTCGGCGGGAAGCTCACCGTGCACAAGAGCGCGGACCTCGTGAACTCATCGACGTACACGCCCGGTTCGGAGCATCGCGTAGCCACTGAGGGTGGCCATCGGCTGACCGTCGCCGGATACGTCGACACCTCGCACGGCAGAGTCACGACCACCGTCAGCCGTGGCCTCGCGAACACCTCGACGCACCGCTGGACCGACGGCGAGACCGTCGACGCCCTGGACGCCGACTGGGCGGACGACGAGTCGGTCACCGTCGACGGGCGTGGAGCGGCCCGTACGACGACGCACACCCGGCGGACGTACACGATGGACGGCACCACCACGCTCGGCGCCGCCGACCGGCTGCGGACCGAGCTGACCCTCGGTGACCGTGCCGCGGTGACTCAGTCGCGGGACGGCCGACGCACCGCGTGGACGCGGCTCGACGACACCTACACGGGCGACGCGACGTACACGGCGAACGTGCCCCGCGACCAGCGGCACGCGGTCGGTACGACGAGCGAGCGCTATCGGATCCACGGATCATCCGGGTGCTACGACCGCTCTCTGACGACCGTTCAGGGAGCACTCACCGCGGATCGCCGGGGCTGCTGAGGGAAGTTGTGTGCGATGTGTCACACGAGGGTGTGATTTACGCCAGGGAAACACTGCGGTTTTGTGCGGGATCAACGGCACCTCCAAGGTGATCGACACGGAATCCGCTTTCCGTATCGCAGAAGTTGCGTCCAGGCTGCTGAGTGTCACCGTCCCCCCAAGGAGTGCCCGTGCCACCGTCCGTCCCGTCCCTGCCGCGACGCGTCGCACGCATACTGCGTACCTCTCTCTTCGTGCAGGTCGCCTGCGCGCTCGTCCTCGGAATCGTCGTAGGAAAGCTGTGGCCGGACGCGGCCACGGAACTCCAGCCGCTCGGCGACGGGTTCACCCGGCTCATCAAGACGATCATCTCGCCCCTGGTGTTCTGTGTGGTCGTCGTCGGCATCGCCAAGGCCGGTGACCTGAAGGCGTTCGGCCGGATCGGACTCAAGGCCCTCGTCTGGTTCGAGGTCGCTAGCACGCTCGCCCTGCTCATCGGGCTGCTCGCCGCCAACATCGTGCAGCCGGGCTCGGGAATGAACGTCGACCCCTCTCGGCTCGACACCTCGGCGGTCGACGCGCAGACCGGTGGCGGTTCGCTGCCCTCGACGACCGAGTTCGTCCTCAACGCGCTACCGCAGAGTTTCATTGGCGCCTTCGCCGAGAACGAGCTGTTGCAGGTGCTGATCCTGGCCTGCCTGGTCGGAGCCGCGCTGCTGCATCTCGGCCACACCAAGGTGCCGAAGGTGCTGCCCGCCGTCGAGCAGGCCCAGGAGATCATCTTCGCGATCGTCGGCTTCATCATGCGGCTCGCCCCGATCGCGGTGTTCGGCGCGATGGCCTTCCTGATCGGGCAGTACGGACTCGGCGTGATCGAGACGTACGCCAAACTGATCATCCTGTGCTACGCCGCCGCCGCGCTCTTCGTCGTGCTGCTCGGCGTCGCGCTCAAGGCGGTCACCGGGCTCAGCCTCTGGAAGTTCGTCCGCTACATCCGCGAGGAGATGCTGCTCGCGCTCGGCACCGCGTCCACCGAGTCGGTCATGCCGCGCGTGATGCAGAAGCTGCGCCGGGCCGGTGCCCGCGACGACGCGGTGGGCCTGGTGCTGCCCACGGGCTACTCGTTCAACCTCGACGGCGCCTCCCTCTACCTGTCCATCGGCACTCTGTTCATCGCGCAGGCCGTGGGCGTGGACCTGAGTCTGAGCCAGCAGATCACCGTGATCCTGGTGCTCATGCTGACCAGCAAGGGCATGGCCGGCATCCCCGGTTCGGCCTTCCTCGCCCTGTCCGCGACCGCCTCCTCGCTGGGGGCCATCCCGGCCGGCGCCGTCGCGCTGCTGCTCGGCGTGGACCGCATCATGGACTCGATGCGCGTCGTGACGAACCTGCTCGGCAACTGTGTCGCCGTCTTCGCCGTATCCCGCTGGGAGGGCGCGCTGGACTTCGACCGGGCGAAGAAGGTCCTGGACGGCGAGATCGTGCCGTCCAAGGACGACGACGAGGGCGGGCCCACCGTGCCGGAAGCCGACGGCGCCAAGGATGAGCCGACCGCGACGAAGGCGCCGGTCGCCGCCGTCCCGGTGACGCCGGACGCGGCCGATCCCGACGAGAAGCCGGCGGCCGTACCGGCCCAGTCGGTCAAGGAACCGGCCCCGGAAGCCGGCTGACGACCCCGACAGGACGGGCCGCGGCCCCCGCTCCAGCAGTACGGAGCGGCGGCCGCGGCCCGTTTTCACGCATCCCGGCCGCTTCACGCATCCCGGCCGCGGTTCAACCGCTCAGCAGCTGCGCCCCCGCTCCGGCGCCCCGTCCACCGCCACCCCGTCCACCAGCGTGTCCAGCAATCCGCCGAGCAGCTCCCGCTGCCCGCCCGTCAGCGGGGCCAGGATCTCCTCCGCGGCGGACCTGCGGGCGCTGTGCAGCTCCAGCAGGGCCTTGCGTCCCTCGTCGGTGAGCTCGATACGGATCACGCGGCGGTTGGTCGGGTCCGGCACCCTGCACACCTTGCCGCTCGCCTCCAGCCCGTCGACGAGCGTCGTCACGGCCCTGGGGACCACCTCCAGCCGCTGCGCGAGGTCCGCCATCCGGGGCGGCGCGTCGCAGTGTGCGAGGGTGCGCAGCAGCCGGGACTGGGCCGGGGTGATGCCGAGACCACGCTGCTCCAGATGGCGCTTCTGGATGCGGTGCACCCGGCGGGTCAGCCGCAGCAGCTGCTCGGCGAGCGGGCCGTCGGAATCGGGGGTGGTCATACGGGAACAATATCAGGACCAAGCTCATTGTGAGCATAGGTAACAATGAGCTAAGCTCCGTAAATCCTCATCGCCTCACCCTCCGTAGGAGACCATGCCCCGCGACGAAATCAACTGGACCCCCTCTCCCGGCGCCTCGACCGAGGAGCCCCGGCAGGTGCGCCGCATCCTCAAGCTCTTCAAGCCCTACCGCGCCCGCCTCGGGATCGTCGGCCTGCTGGTCGGCGCCGCCTCCCTGGTCACCGTGGCGACCCCGTTCCTGCTGAAGGAGACGCTGGACGTCGCCATCCCCGAGGGCCGCACCGGCCTGCTGAGCCTGCTCGCGCTCGGCATGATCCTCAGTGCCGTCCTCACCAGCGTCTTCGGTGTGCTGCAGACCCTGATCTCCACCACGGTCGGCCAGCGCGTCATGCACGACCTGCGCACCGCGGTCTACGGCCGTCTGCAGCGGATGTCCCTCGCCTTCTTCACCCGCACGCGCACCGGCGAGGTCCAGTCCCGCATCGCCAACGACATCGGCGGCATGCAGGCCACCGTCACCTCGACCGCCACCTCCCTGGTCTCCAACCTGACCAGCGTGGTCGCCACGATCATCGCGATGATCGCCCTCGACTGGCGGCTGACCGTCGTCTCCCTGGTCCTGCTGCCGGTCTTCGTGTGGATCAGCCGCCGGGTCGGCAACGAACGCAAGAAGATCACCACTCAGCGGCAGAAGCAGATGGCCGCGATGGCGGCGACCGTCACCGAGTCGCTGTCGGTCAGCGGCATCCTGCTGGGCCGCACGATGGGGCGTTCCGACTCGCTCACCCGGTCCTTCTCCGAGGAGTCCGAGGAACTGGTCGACCTCGAAGTGCGATCGAACATGGCCGGACGGTGGCGCATGGCCGTCATCTCGATCGTCATGGCCGCCATGCCCGCGGTCATCTACTGGACCGCAGGTCTCACCCTCCGGACGGGCGGCCCCGAGGTCTCCATCGGCACCATCGTCGCGTTCGTCTCCCTGCAGCAGGGTCTGTTCCGTCCCGCCGTCAGCCTGCTGTCGACCGGCGTCCAGATCCAGACCTCGCTGGCGCTCTTCCAGCGCATCTTCGAGTACCTCGACCTGCCGATCGACATCACCGAGCGCGAACAGCCGGTCCATCTCGACCTGGTCAAGGGTGAGGTCCGCTTCGAGAAGGTCGATTTCCGCTACGACAGCGACAAGGGCGATGACGGCGGCGGCACCGCGGCCGGGGTGGTCGGCCCGATCCTCCACGGCATCGACATCACCGTCCCCGCGGGCAGCAGCCTCGCGGTCGTCGGCCCGACCGGCGCCGGCAAGTCCACGCTCGGCTATCTGGTGCCGCGGCTGTACGACGTGACGGGCGGCCGGGTCACCCTCGACGGGGTCGACGTGCGCGACCTGGACTTCGACACCCTCGCCCGGGCGATCGGCGTGGTCTCCCAGGAGACGTACCTCTTCCACGCCTCGGTCGCCGACAACCTGCGCTTCGCCAAGCCGGACGCCACCGACGAGGAGATCGAGCAGGCGGCGAAGGCGGCCCAGATCCACGACCACATCGCCTCTCTGCCCGACGGCTACGACACCGTCGTCGGCGAGCGCGGCCACCGGTTCTCCGGCGGGGAGAAGCAGCGGCTGGCCATCGCCCGGACGATCCTGCGCGATCCGCCGGTGCTGATCCTCGACGAGGCGACCAGCGCCCTGGACACCCGCACCGAACAGGCCGTCCAGGAAGCGATCGACGCCCTCTCGGCCAACCGCACCACCCTCACCATCGCGCACCGGCTGTCCACCATCAGGGATGCCGACCAGATCGTGGTCCTGGACTCCGGGCAGGTCGCCGAACGCGGCTCGCACGAGGAACTGTTGGAGCGGGACGGGCGGTACGCGGCGCTGGTTCGCCGGGATGCCCGACTGGAGCCGACAAGCTGACGATATGTCGGATTTGTCAGCATTATCGGGTTACCGTGCCCGCATGCATATGAACACTCCGCCACGGAACATGATCCGACTGACGCGCAGGGGCCGTCTCGCCCTCATCGCGACCGGGGCCGTCGTGGCCGGCACCGCCGTGGCGGTGCCGCTGCTGACCCTGGACAGCGACGGGGAGAACAAGCCCACCGCCCTGGTCGTCCCGGAAGGCTGGCGTGCCGGCCAGGTCTACAGCGCCGTCGACAAGGTCCTCGCCCTGCCCCCGGGCACCACCAAGAAGTCCCTTGCCAAGGCCAACCTGAGGCTGCCGATCGACGCGGAGGGCAACCCGGAGGGCTACCTCTTCCCGGCGACGTATCCGCTCAAGGAGAAGGCGACTCCGGAGCAGATGGTGTCGTTCATGGTCGACACCGCCAACAAGAAGTTCAACGGCGCCCCGATCGCGGCCGGTGCGCAACGCAACTCCATGAACGTCTACCAGGCCGTCACCATCGCGAGCATCGTCCAGTCCGAGGCCGCCTCCAAGGCCGACATGGGCAAGGTGGCCCGGGTCGTCTTCAATCGCCTGGAGCGCGGCATGCCGCTGCAGATGGACTCCACCATCAACTACGCGCTCAACCGCTCCAGCCTGAAGACCACTGAGGCCGACACCCGGATCGACAGCCCCTACAACTCGTACCAGCGCATGGGTCTGCCTCCGACCCCGATCGCGAACCCGGGCGAGGACGCGATGCGCGCCGCGATCACCCCGACTCCGGGCAACTGGTTGTACTTCGTCACGGTCAAGTATGGCGACACACGCTTCACGGCCGACTACGCGGAGCACCAGCGCAATGTCGCCGAGTTCAACCGTGTCCAGCAGCGGAGCCGGGCCACAGCGCGTTGACCGGCACGGCCCCGCCACTCGGCGAGGACGGAACGGCGTCGGGCCTTTGCCGATCGCGTCGGCGATGAACCGGGGGCTTTTCAGCCTCCGTGCGGTGAGTTCGATGAGCGTTGTTCTGCTTGCAGGGGAGCCTCCCAGGTGGCGGTGATGTCGCGGGCGACATCGCGTAGGAGGTCGATGAGCTTGTCGGCGAGTGGTGTGAGGCCGGCGTCGGTTCTGGTCAGGGCGTAGAGCTGGCGGTAGGGCCTGGGGTGGGCCAGTTCGCGATGGGTGGTGCCGGCCGCGTGAGTCAGGGCCAGGCGCGACACCAGAGCCACAGCGCTGCCTGTGCCGACGAGGGCCTGGACAACGTCGTAGGACTCGGTCTCGAACCGTACGGTGGGAGTGAAGCCGGCCTCGCGGGCAGCGTCGTGGAACTGTTCCCGGGCGGCGTGGCCGGCCAGGATGGAAACCCACGATTCGTCGCGCAGTTGTCTCAGGCGCAGTTCGCTGTCCGCGGGCTGCCCGGTGGCCAGTGGGTGGTCGTCGGGGAGAACCACGACCATCGGGTCCAGCAGGAGCGGGTGAGCGCGTAGGTGCGGGGGCGGCGCGAGCGGTGTGCCCCAGGACGCGACGATGGCAAGGTCCAGGCGCCCTGCGCTGATCTCGTCGGCTCCGCGTCCGGACACCACGTCTACGACGGATACGTCGGCGTCCGGATGGCGGTGCCGCAGGGCCGTCAGGGCGGGTGGCAGCAGGTGCAGGGCAGCCGCCTGGAACGTTCCGATCCGCAGCCGTACGGAGAGGTGGCCGAGCAGTGCGGCCAGTTGCGCCTCGGCCCTGTCCGACGCCTCCTGCACGGTTCGACCGTGAGAGGCGAGCAGCGCACCGGCCGCGGTGAGCGTTGCTCCGCGAGGACCACGGATGACCAGGGGCACCTGCCAGTCGCGCTCGGCCTTGACCACCTGCTGTGTGATCGCCGCGGGCGTGAGTCGGAGGGCGCGAGCCGCCGCCGTCAAGGAGCCGTGCCGCTCGATCAACGCGAGAAGCCGGAGCTGTCCCGGGTCCACCACCATTCACTGATCCTAACGCTGCACCTCTCTCTTTTAACTTCTCTTACGAGTCCGGGAGAGGAAGCCTGGTGGTGCACCCATCGGCCGCGGTTCCCGGAAGGGTTCTTTCCCCATGCCTACGCATGTGCCCGTTTTCATCGCCACCACATTGCTGCTGGCGATGCTGCCAGGCGCGAGTCAAGCCCTGATGATCCGGCAGGTTCTGGAAGGCGGCCAACGTACGCTCCAAGGCACGCTCGCGGGCAATGCCAGCGGCTTCCTGCTGTGGTCGACGGCCGCCGCGGCCGGGCTGTCCGCGGTCCTGCTGGCCAGCCCCACCGCGTACGCGGCGCTCCGGATCGCGGGCGGCATCGTGCTGATGATCCTCGGGGTGAACACACTGCGGACCGCGCTCACCACCGTCTCCACCCGCCCGCCCAACGAGGGCGGGCGCCGCACCGGCTTCGCGGGCGGATACCTCACCGGCCTGATCACCAACCTCGGCAACCCGAAGGCCGGCGTGTTCGCCGTCTCGGTGCTGCCCCAATTCGTGACGGCGAAGGGCCCGGTGTTCCTGTCGACCGTCGCCCTGGGAGCTCTCTGGGCACTCGTCAGTGCCTCCTGGTACATGTTGCTCACCTGGGCCGTCGGCCGAGGGCGCGCCCTGGTGTCGCGGCCGACGGTCCTGCGGGGGCTCAGTGTGACGACCGGCGTCGTCCTGCTTGGGCTGGGCGCCGCGGTGGCAGCAGGTGTCTGAGGGCCGGGCCGGTACTTTCTCCAGCAACGGACCGCGCGGGCCATCTGCCACCCTTGCGTACCGGCAGCCGTGAGGTTGCCCTGCCACCCTTGCGTACCGGCAGCCGTGAGGGTGCCCTGCCACCCTTGCGTACCGGCAGCCATGAGGGTGCCCCGCATGACCAGTGGCGACGAAAGCGCACCAAGACGGTCGCCTCGGCATCACCGCCCGCCGAAGCCCAGATCCCACGCGGGAGCGAGAAGCCGATGACGCACGCGATGACACCGGACGGAACCCGCATCGCCTACCAGCTCCAGGGCCGCGGGACGCCGCTGGTCCTGCTGGCGGGCCAGGCCAACAACCACCACTGGTGGGACTCGATTCGCGCCGACTTCCATCCCGCTCGCAGCACCCTCACGCTCGACTACCGCGGCACCGGCGACAGCGACAAGCCCGACACCCCCTACAGCACCGAACTGTTCGCCCAGGACGTCATCGCCGTCCTCGACACACTCGGCATCGACCGGGCCGACGTCTACGGCACGTCCATGGGCGGACGGGTGGCCCAGCAGCTCGCGGCCCGCCACCCCCACCGGGTGGGCGCCCTGGTTCTCGGCTGCACCTCACCCGGCGGCCCGCACAGTGTCGAACGGGGCGACGACGTCCGCCAAGCCCTGGCGCAACCTCAGTCTGGAGCCGCGCGACAGGCCCTGCTGGAGCTGATGTACACACCCCGATGGCTCGCCTCCCATCCCGGCTCGCACCACACCCTCGGCGACCCCGGTATGCCTGCCTACGCCCGGCGCCACCACCTCGCGGCCAGCAACCGGCATGACGCCTGGGACATCCTGCCGGACATCAGCGCACCCACCCTGGTCGTCCACGGAAGCGACGATCTGCTCAACCCCACCGCCAACGCACCCCTGCTCACCGACCGCATCCCGGGCGCCCGACTCCACCTGATCCCCGAAGCCCGGCACGCCTACTTCGAGGAGTTCCGCACCCACGCCGGCCCCCTCGTCCTGGACTTCCTCACCACCGCGTACAAGCTGTAGGAACAGCGCAGCCGATACTCGGACACCCTGAACCCGGGATACCCACCGTGCACCAGCGACGCCCCGACCTCGAAGTCTCACAAACGACGACCGGGCACGGCCGCGACCGGGCACGGCCGCGAACCGCACGGCCGTGCCCACGGACAGGAGGACGGTCAGTCGGCCGAGGGACGAAGGCCGAGGGTCACGATGTCGTGGGCGTGCACGGGCACGGTCACCACCGAACCGTTTGCGTCCCTGCGTACGGACAACTGGCCGTCGCGCCTTGGTTCTTCGGTCAGGTTCTCCAACTGGGCGGCCGATACCGCGTAGGGCAGGTGCAGCTTGACCGGGCCGTCGGTGCCGGCCACTTCCTGCAGGCGGATGGTCAGCGGCAGACGTGCCTCGCTGCTGTTGCCGTCGCGGTAAGCGGGTTTGACGGTCTGGACGATGGTTCCGGGGGCGTCCAGGGAGAGCAGGGAGTGACTGCCCTGTGCGCGGCCCCCCTTGTGACCGGCCGCCAGGGACACGGACCGCAGTGGGTCGCCGGTGCTCTCGCCGGTGCGGGTCGCGGCGGCCGCGTCGAAGCCGCCTCTGTGGTTGCTCACCGTGTAGTGGTAGGTGATCGGACCGTCCTGGGACTGGCGGTAGTTGGTCCCCCACAGGTTGTTGAACGCGTAGGAGAAAACCGATCCGTTCTTGGGCCGCACGCTGTCCAGGTCGGGGTGGTCGTCGGCGGTGTCCAGCCGGCCGGGCCGCCCGGTCAGTTCCATGCTGCGGATGTGGTCGAACTCCATGAGTGGTGTGTCGCTGGTGGACAGGGTCACACCGCCGCCCGGGCCGGAGACGTCGGCATAGCCACGTACGGCCTGCCAGTCCATCGCCGCGCCGGGTGCCTGTCCGTCCACCAGGGCGACCGGACCACCCGTACCGCCGTATGTGACGGTGGGGTTGTCCTGCTCGAAGGGGAAGGCGAAGTAGCCCTCCTCAGGTGTGGACACACTGGTCTTGTCGATGGTGTCGGCGATGTCCAGGCGCCGGGTGTTCGCGTCCAGGGTGAGGGTGGCGCCCGCTGATTCCACCCCGGTGGCCTTGCCGTCGGCGTCCTTGCCGCCGGGTGTGGCGGGATAGGTGATCTTTATGGTGATGCTGAGCGGGCCGTGCTCGGCGACCGAGATCCTGGCGTCGCTCGGCGACCACTGCCGGTCAGGTGTGGTGGCGCTGTTGCGTGCGGGGTTGGGCCGGTAGACGTACTGGTTGAGCGTGAACGGCGAGGTGGCATCCACCAGTTCGCGTCGCTCACTCTTGTCGTACACCGAGGTGACCGCACCGCTTCGGGGCGAGATCTGGACGCGGTAGTAGGAGTTCTCAAGGGTGCCGGTGTTCTGGTCCCACCGCAGATCGGGATCGGGCGCGCCGGCGGTGTACTTCCCGGCTGCGAGGGCGTAGGTGCGATAGCCGAGGGCGGGCACCCGCGCGGCCTCGAACCGGATCGTGCGCGCGCCGGTGTGCTGGTAGGGCACCTGACGGCCTGTCGAGGTGTCCACCAGGCGGCCGTTCCAGTCGCGGGGCACGGTCGCGGTGGTGATGTCGGTGCGTTCCCAGGACTGGGAGTTGAGGACGGCGATGCCCGGAGTCCTGGCAGGCCCGTCGATGCTCTGGCCCACGTCGCGCACGGCGCAGTTCAGGGCCTCGGTGCTGAGTGCGCTCGCCTGGTCGGCCCGTGATTTCTTAACGGTCCACTGTGGGTCGTTCTCCATGAGGCTGGGGCTGGCCCAGGTGTGTTCGGTGTAGAGGTCGGCCTGGGCGTACGCCTCGTCGGTACGGCACGGCGTGGTGGCCTTCGGCCCGGAGGCCAGGGTGGCGAGTCTCTCGGCGGCGGTGGTCCGCGACTGGGCGCGCATCGTCTCGCCGGTCTCCGCGGAGGACGAACCCGCGCCGTCGGACCACCAGTCGGTGTAGTCGCCCTTCTCCACGGGCAACTGGTCGGCGTCCTTCGACGTGGGATCGGGCCGGTAGCCGGAGGGCGAGGTCTGTCCGTGGCGGGTGGTGGCGTCCTTCTGGTAGCGCGAGGCGGTGGACTGGGCCAACTTTGGCCAGCTGTACGTCTCGTTGAAGGAGCGCACCACGTCGGAGATGCCGCTCATCGGCGGGTTGCTGTCCTGCGCGAACATCATCGGGTAGACCGACTGCGGGTAGCGGGACGCCTGGAGACCGGCCAGCTGGTTGGCCACGCCGGACGCAAGGCCGGGCACCAAGGACTCGGGGTGCGCGGGTGGCGGCACGGGGGTGTAGGGCAGTGGGTCGTGGCTGCCGCCCGTGTCCGGGCGGCAGGAGTCGCCCGACGGCCAGGGGGCGAGCTTGCACTTGAGGTCGGGGGCGACGGCGTAGCCCTCGTTGTAGCTGTTGGCGCCGAAGAAGGTCAGGACCTTGCTGCCGTCCGGGGCCTGCCAGTTGAACAGGGCCGGCGCGTCCTGAGTGGTGTGCGGGACGCTCCAGCGGGTGGTGTGATCCGGATTGGTCCCGTTGAGCAGCAGTTTGACGCCCTGCTGGGAGAGCATCTGAATGTACTGGGCGCTCACCCCCGAGATGTCGTCCTGGACCGCGGTGTCCACCGTGGCGCCGAGCTCGTCAGGGAAGGTCCGGGTGCCCTGGTAGAGGGATCGGGTGAGCTGTTCGGCGCTCGCCAGGTCCTGCAGGTTGTTGTCGCGTCCCGCCGTGATCTCCAACTGTCCGGACTTCAGGCAGCCCTTGAGCTTGTCGATGTCGGCCGGGGAACGGTCCTTGAGATAGTTCTCCACCATCCACGACGACTCGATCGTCCAGCGGAAGCGGGCCGCGTCGGGATAGTCGGCCGTGGCGCGGCACTGGGCCACCGCCTGGTCGAGGTAGACGTCCTGCAGTTGGCGCGTCGTGTCCTGGTCGTAGTGGTAGCCGATGTCCAGGTGACTGCCGGCCACCATGTCGATCTGCCAGCGGCGCTGGTAGGGAAGGGAGAACGGATAGGTGGCCGAGTCGCCGCCCAGGTCCGCCCGGATGTCGAGGCGGCCGGGGCCGGGGTACGCCGTCGGCGGGACCTTGACGCGCTGAGTGGAGCGCCCGGCCGGCAGCGTGTCGATGCGGGTCGCCGTCCGCCTCCCGCCGACCGTGGCGGTCAGCGTGGCCGGCCCGACGGCGGCGGTGTTGTCCACGGACACGTCGACGAGCTGCCGATCGGACCCGTGGTCGCGGACGAACAACGGTGTCGGCTCGATGGCCAGGACGTGCACCGGGCCGAGCCGGTCAGGGGACGGCGCGAGCGAGAGCGCGTCGTAGACGCTCCACGAGCCCTTGACGTTGGTGAGGGTGAGGGTGTTGTCCCCGACGTGCAGATCCTGCTTCGGGACGACGAATCCCATCTGGCGCGGGTGCGTCATCGCCGAGGTGGTCCCGCTCGCGTCGCTCTGGCCGTAGACGCCGGCGCCGTTGCCCTGTGGTGCGGAGACAGTCGCGAGGTCACGGCCGTTGGACGCCACGCGGACCGACGGAGTCTTCTGCGTGTCGAGCAGGTCGATCCGCAGTATCTGGTCGCGCACCTGATCACTCGTCAACCGGTAGTGCACGGTGAACGGATGGGCCTTGTCACCGGCCCAGGCGTCGTCCGGGCCGGGCTGGACGTAGGGCCAGTCGGCGGGCGTGTTCCTACCGACGGTGTAGTCGACGTCCGAGGGAAATGCCTTCGGGTAGTCCTTGTAGCTGCCCGGTGCCAGGGCGAAGTCCTGGTCGGACTGGTCGGCGGCGCCGATGGTGAACACCGGCGCCGGTACACCGTCCTGGCTCTGCGTGACCGGCGGCGATTGACCGGAGGCCGCGGCGGCTTCGGGCTCGGGTACGAGCGCGAGCGTCCCGGCGGCGAGCACAGCCGACAAGGCGGCGGCCACCAGGGGCGTGCGGCGCCCTCTGGTGCGATTCGCGAGAGTCATGGGTCTCCTCGTCCTGGAACCCGGATCGGTGAAGCGCGGCCCGGACGATCAGGGCGCGCCGGCCGCGATGGATGTTATCGATATCTCACCTGAATGGAACCCCACGGGAAGTGATCAACTTTCCTCGACGGTGTCAATGGACTGTCATATATGCAGTGATACAACGCACTTGAGCCGGTGGTTTGGCGCCAACGAACTGTCACTCAGGTGGTTCGCAGGATTCGAGGATGTGTGTTATCGATACCAGCCGTTATCGGCCGCTCGTTGCACATCCACCAGGCAGTCGCCGTGTCCCAGCCCCGCCGGCCACGAACGTCACCCCCGCTACGTCGCCGTCGG
>Ga0307514_10001123_pt1 | contig 37082 bp, 42 predicted proteins | sample 16_EM_MG_FD_203088 | JGI IMG/M metagenome (GOLD analysis project Ga0307514, IMG submission 203088) | Populus trichocarpa ectomycorrhiza microbial communities from riparian zone in the Pacific Northwest, United States - 16_EM | ecosystem: Host-associated > Plants > Roots > Unclassified | place... | reverse complement strand
CCTATGTACTTTGATGTGTAGTACATCTGTATCGCAATCACCCTCTTGTCATGTTTTGTACCCACAAAGCGCGAGGTTGCGCCCCGCCAGAAACGGGGCCTCTTGGCGAAAACGCTGGGTAGACCATTCGACGCGGAGATGATCCACATTGCCGACCATCTCAATCGATTGTGTCGACTCCATTGCGGAACAACGGGATGATGAACCAGCCTCGAAAGGCTTGTCCGTTAAAGAGGTCCGCTCTTCGTGCTGCGTGGTCAGCGGGATGTAGTAATGGCCTCAGACCTCGCCCCTCGGCAATTGCCACCTGACAGGCTGGGAGACTCATCTGTCAACAACACTCCCAGTTTACGACCAAAGCCGTCGGGCACCGCATCCCCCACAACCTTCGGGGATATATCCTAATTCGAATGCGACAACCACACGGATGGTATAGGTATTCTCGGCCGCGGACCGGGGAATGATCGCATCCGTCGAAATCTCTGGCGGGGATACGGGCCGGCCTGGGGTAAGAGCACCATTCATTCCAGCCACACTTTTGTCATCTCTATGTCGGACCCGCCACAGTTTTTACTGGACGCGCTCACCGATTCCATCACTTCTGGGACCTTCATCGACACCAAATTCTATGTCTTCTCTCGTCGAGAGGCTTCCGGACGTGTGGGCTCACCCCGAGCGTTATATGGAAATAGTCGCGTTCTGAACACCGTCCCTTACTTCTCCTCGTGTAGGTAACAAGAGCCTCTACGATGTTGCGCGCCTGACTGCATAGCTTTGAAGTGTTCTCAGATGGATCTCCGGAAGGACGGATCAAGGATATCGACGGAGAGTTCCCCTCCGACTCCCATCCTTACACCGAGGATTACGACTACCCATCTGACAGCGACCTCGAAGATGAACCCTTCTACTCTGAAGAGGAGGACGCAGGAGGTCCCGAAAGTTATGATCCAGAGATGCCGCCAAGTCCCCAGGATCCAGACTCGCGAGTGCCTTCGGCCACGCCCCTGGAACATCCACCACACCCACAATCAGATGTAAATGAAGTCCGAAACCAGTGAGCTCCAATATACCCCCTGGACCCACCAAGATTTCTGGCTGACTTGTATCGTAGGCAAGACAGTGGTTCACCGAGAACAAGAACGGGGAAAGTTACAATTATCCGTGATGTGGCAGCGGTAACGTGTGTAAAGCCTGCTGCTGTTCGGTTCTCCTACCTGACTTGTCTTATGCAGCTTCGAGGCTTTGCTCTATTTCTTATACGCCGGCGAGATAGAGTTTGCCCCGTTCAGTTCGGACCCTCGTCGTGAACTCCCTCCGCAGGCAAGGACCGGTGATTGGAGTGCGGTCAGATTTCCATCTCCTTCAGCCAAGTCAATTTACAGACTCGCGGACAAGGTGACTGGCCTCACTTACGCTCGGCGTCTCCTTGGCTCATCGGCTTTAGTACGATATACCACACCTCAAGCAGCGAGCTAAAACGTTCATCCACAATAACCTGACGCACTGTAATATTGTGGATGAGGTATTCTCTGATTTCTCCCTTTCGTGAGTGACACCATCGTCAGAAATTGCCATAGATGTTCACCCTCATGGCACAGCTTCCCGGAGATATTGAGGGCGCAAGTCTCACGACTTGTCAACAACATTAAGGAGGAAGCAGGGGGGGACTCCGAAAGCGCCATAAGGAAACAACTTCGGGAGAAAATCGCTGCCTTAACCCAGTCGCGGTATCCACAAGTGATGGGCGTTCTCGTTATGATCTGGAATGGTGTGCTGGGGCCGCTGGATCTACCAGCGGTAGAGCCCAAGTCTATTTCCCCCATAAAAGCTACCCTTTTTTCAATTTGGCATAGACTGAAGCTCGCCCTCCTCAAGTCGATCCCCACGGGCACCTTCATCGACGTCCAGTTCTTTGCGTACAAGACGCTCAGTAACGGTCTACCAGTGGACCCGAGGCCCTTGTACACCTCAAGCATGGTTGCCGAGAGGTGGGAAACTGCTATCGCTACACGTGAGTCAGAACCTTTCTCCGAACTCACCCAATTATAACATACGACCGAAGAAACTGCGAGTATAGGCTCTCGGCCTGCGTGCCTGTTGGATGGAGTGACCGACGATTACGAGCATTGGCACGGCGACCTCCCAGAAGCGCACCACGAGGATAAGACGGTCCTGTACGTACCTGAATTATGGAATTCTCGGGTGGAACCAGCCTCACGTCCTGCGCAGGAAGTACCAGACTGAAGACGGTTCTGCTGAAAGCCGTGAAGTAGTGATACTGATGTCAGGGGCATGGAAAACGTAAGTCAACTTCGACCTTCCGCGCGACAGAACGGCTGATGCCCCCGTAGGTGGTTGTCGCTCTTCTCCTACGCCTACACAAGACAGATCACCTTTGCACCCCTCCAGACTTCGACACAAACGAGCGATCTAGCGGTAGGCGCAGGGATGGAACAGCAAAAATCCTGTTCCCCTCGTTCGATGTACTCTTTGGCGGCGAAAGTGAGTGTTTCCTATGTGCAATGCCCTCCCAATGCTGACGCGCTGAAAAGCTTGGGATCAACGATATCAAGGAGGACGCATTAAGGGATTTACGGTCCAAGCTCTCCACTTCGAACATCGTGGAGGAACTCTTCACTTCTTTTACTGCAAAGTGGGTATTTAACAATTCCGTTTGTGCTTTTCTCACACTTGGGCCTCCTTCAGCCACAAAGCGGTCATGGATATGGAAATCCAGTTCTTCCACGAAAACTTCACCGAGAAGGATCCGAAGTTGTTGGTGAAACACATACGAAGAATGGTGTCTGGGGAAGCCCCGTTCTTTTCCACAACGCTGGGTTTGATATATGATAAACTGGTTGAAACGTCATTCGCACGGTCCATACCCTCTGGCTCTGGCCCTGTGGAATCGACTGAGGTTCAGAATGCCACGGCCCCCAGTCCTCCCCTCCGAGTACCGACCCCTACTTCCAGCGTCCCTTCACTTCCCACCCCCAGTGTCCCTTCATTTTCCACCCTCAACTTCCCTCCACTTTCCACCCCCAGCGCCCCTTCGCTTTCCACCTTGAGCTTCCGTTCATCTCCGATCCATAACATTCCTTCGTCTTCTACTTCTAACATCCCTTCATTTTCTGCTCCCGAACCCGCTGTACCTTCTTATTCACACATTGCCGGCCTTGACCTTGGTCCTCAACCCGTTCGCCCATCTAGACCCGACCCCTCGTGGGTGTGGCTGGAATGTCAAAAATGCGGCAAAACTGCGAGGTTGAGAGAACTCCGCGATGGTCGATGCCCCGTATGTCCACCGAGGAGTAAAAAAAAGGGGCGCCCCTACATGAAGTGCCAATCATGCAATGCCCCGCAAACTTCATTCGGGAAAGGTTGCCTAGGAAAAGCGTGTCGAGTGAAATTTTTGTAGAATGTTTACTTCGATGTGTACTGCGTATGTATCGAAATAACATCTTGTCGTATCTTGTGCCCGCAAGGTGTGAGACTGAGCCTGGTTCGGGGTGGAACTAGAACAGGAATACACCCGTCGAAGATGCATTATAAGTACCGAGCTGCCAATCACCACCCAGCAATTGGCACCCAGGCCAGCAGGGATCTGCCAGCAACGCTACCACCTTTCAACCAGAGTTGCCAGACGTTGCATCCCGGCGTGCAGGCTTTGGGGATACCCCAATGTGAATGCGTAACCATACAGGTGATAGCTGCCCCGAACCGTGGAATGGTCACACCAGTGTCATCCCACCTTCCAACCCGCAAGCTATCGTCCCTCAGCCTGTTCCCACCCCACCACGTGCGTGGCTAGAATGCCACAAATTCGGCCGAACCGCGAGGTTGCAAGACCTTAATGACGGACGCTGCCCTGTGTGTCCATTAACGAGTGTTAAAAAGGGGCGGCCCCGCATGAAGTGCCAATTATGCAACGTTGTACAGTCAGTACGCAGGAACGACTGCATGACAAAAGCGTGTCGAGCAAGATTTGTGTAGTTTTTTCACTTCGACGTGCAGTACATACTTGCGTATCGTGATCATCCCCGTTGTATCTTGTGCCAATGCGAGGTTGAGCCCAATTTACTTCAAGAGCATCAGGGTGAGCGGATAAAATGTGCGGGAGGGTTCCCTTCACGGCCAGTTCCAATGCAGAACCTTCCTGGGTCGGATTCCTTTACCGTATTTCCTGTGGATTATCTTGAGTGCTTCGAACCGTCACCAGGCCGCCACTGGTCCCGGACTCGCCACTCGGCAATTGCCACCTGGCAGGCCGGTGGATACCATTCGATCTACTAGTAACAGTTTTACGGCCAAAGTCGTCGGGTATCGTATCCCCCACAGACCTTGTAGGCGTTTCAATGGGAATGCGGCAGCCGCAAGAGTGATAGGTATTCTCCGCTGTGAACCGGGAAGTCACACATCCAGCAACATCTCTGGCGGAGATACGGGCCGGGAGCGAACCTGGGGTGAGCGCCATTCCGTCATTCTATAGCCACGCTTTTGCAGACCCTAAGTCTCTGCATGATGGACCCGCCACAGTTTGTGCTGGATGCACTCAGCGACTCCATCGCTTCTGGTACCTTTATCGACACCAAATTCTATGTCTTCTCTCGTCGAGAGGCTTCAGGACGCGTAGGCTCACCCCGGGCGTTATTTGGCAACAGTCGCGTTTTAAACACCATCCCTTACTTTTCCTCGTGTAGGTAACAGGACCATTTGTGATATCGCGCATCTGACCGCACGGCTTTGAAGTGCTCTCGGATGGATCTCCGGAAGGACAGATGAAGGATATCGACGGAGAATTCCCCTCTGACTCCCACCCTTATACCGAGGATTATGACTACCCGTCGGACAGCGACCTCGAAGATGAATCCTCTTACTCCGAAGAGGAGAACACAGGCGCCCCCGAAAGTGGTGATCCAGAGATGCGACCGAGTCCCCAGGATTCGGACTTGCAAGTACCTTTGGCTGAACCCCTGGAACATCCGCCGCAGCCACCATCGGATGTAAGTGAGGTTCAAAATGAGTGAGCTCCAATATCCCCTGGACACACCAGGTCTTCTGGCTGATTTGTATCGTAGGCCAGACAATGGTTTGCCAAGAATAAGAACGGGGAAAGTTGCAATTATCCGTGATGTGGCAGCGGTAACGTGTGTAAAGTCTGCCGCTATTTGATCATTGTGCCTGACTGTCCTTATGTAGCTTCGAGGCTATGGTCTATTTCTTATACACCGGCGAGATAAAGTTTGCCCCGTTCAGTTCGGACCCTCGTCGTGAACGCTATGCGTGGGCAAGAACCGGTGATTGGAGCGCGGCAAAACCCCCATCTCCGTCAGCGAAATCAGTCTACAGACTCGCAGACAAGGTAACTAGCCTTACTTGCGCTCGGCGTCCCCTTGGCTCATCAAATTTAGTATGGCATATCAGATCTCAAACAACAAGCTAAAACGTTCATCCACCTGGCAGACTGTAATATTGTGGATGAGGTATTCTCTGATTTCTCCCTTTCGTGAGCTCCTCCCTCGCCGGAACTTGCTGCAACTGTTCAATCTCATGGTGCAGCTTCCCGGAGATATTGGAAATGCAAGTCTCGCGACTTGTTAGCAAGATGAAGGAGGAATCAGGAGAGGACACCGAAGGCGCCGTGAGGAAACAACTTCGAGAGAAGATCACTGCTTTAACCCAATCGCGGTTGCCGCGTGTGGCGGATGCTCTGGTTGTGATATGGAATGGTGTGGTGGGGCCACTGGATCTACCAGCTCCAGAACACGATTCCATCGCGAAAGCAACCATCTCTTTAAATCGACATGTAGTGAAACTTGCCCTCCTCAAGTCGATCCTCACGGGGACTTTCATCGACGTCCAGTTCTTTGCATACAAGACACTCAGTAATGGTTCACCAGCGAACCCGAGGCCCTTGTATACCTCAAGCATAGTTATCAAGAGGTGGGGAGCTGCTATCGCTACACGTGAGTCGGAACCCTTCTCCGAATTCACCCAATCTCAACATGCGACCGAAGAAACCGCGGGTATGGACTCTCAGTCTGCGTGCATCTTGGATGGAGTAACCGACGATTACGAGGACTGGGACGGGGACCTTTCAGAAGCACAAAACGAGGATAAAGCGGTTCCGTACGTACCTGACTTGCGGAATGCTCGGGTGGAATTGACCTCACGTTCCACACAGGAAGTACTGGACTGAAACCGGTTCTGCTGAAAGTCGTAAAGTAGTGGCGCTGACGTCAGGGGCATGGAAAACGTACGTCAGCTTTGACTTTCCATGCGACAGAATGACTGATACCCCCCCGTAGGTGGTTGTCACTTCTTTCCTGCGCCTACACGAAACAGATGATCTTCGAACCTCTCCAAGCGTTGATGCAAAAGAGTGATCCAGTAGTGAGTGTAGAGATGCAACATCAACGGTGCTGTTCTCCTCGTTCAATGTATTCTTTGGCGACGGCGGTGGGTGTCTCCCTATGCTCAAACAACCCCGATGCTTACACATTAAACAGCTTGGGATCAACAACATCAGAGAGGGTGCATTGAGGAATATCCAATCCAAGCTCTCTACTTCTAACATTGCGCAAGAACTCTTCACTTCCTTTGCTGCAAGGTGGGAACTTAACAATTCCGTTTGTTCTTTTCTCACACTTGCGCCTCTTTCAGTCACAAAGAGGTCATGGACTTGGAAATCCGGTTCCTCCTCAAAAACTTCACCGAGAAGGATCCAAAGCTGTTGATGAAACACATACAAAGAATGGCGTCTGGGGAAGCTCCATTCTTCGCCACAACGCTGAGTTCGGTATATGACAAACTGATCGAAAAGGCGTTCGGACGGCCCATACCCTCAGGTTCTGGCTTCGTGAAATTTATTCAGGTGTACAATGCGGCACCTAGTGTTCCCCTCCAAGCATCGCCTTCCACCTTCAGCGTTGCTTCACCTTCCACCCCCGATTCCACCCCACCTTCCAATGTACGAGCTTTAGACCCTGACCCGCAGCCTCAATCTCAACCTCAAGCTGTTCCCTCGCGCGCCGACGCGCCATGGGCGTTGTTGCAATGCAAGGTGTGCGGTAAGACCGCAAGATTACAAGACATCCACGCGGGTGCGTGTTGTCCTCGGTGCCCACCGAGTGCTGAAAATGGACGGTCCTACATGAAATGCCAATTATGTGGGGCGTTGAAGTTGCGACGCAGTGATGAGTGTGTGAGAAAATCGTGTCAAGCAAAGTTTTTGTAGCTTGTGTATTTCGATGCGTAGCACAATTGTATCGCAATCACCCCTTGTTGTATTTTATACCCGCAAAACATGCGCGTAAGGTTGTGCTTGATTTGGGGTGGCACCAGAACGGGGATTTGCCCACCGGAAATGGGACCCCTTGGGGAAAACACTAGGTAGACCATTCGACGGGTCGACTCGATTGCGGAGCAACGGGGTGTTGACCCAATCTCGAAAGATTTGAGTATTTACTTGTCCGTCAGAAGGGTCCGTTCTTCATACTGCGTGACCGGCGAGACGTAGGTAAGTTGAAGTATGTAATGGCCTCAGACTCGCCGCTCGGCAATTGCCACATGACAGGTCGAGAGACTCATCTGCCAACAACACTACCGATTTGCGACCAAAGTCGTCGGGTGTCGCATCCCCCGCAAGCTTCGGGGATATCTCAATGGGAATGCGACAACCACGCGGATGATATAAGTATTCTCGGCCGTGGATCGGGGAGTGACCACATCCATCGACATCTCTGGCGGGGATACGGGCCGGCCTGGGGTAAGAGCGCCATCCATTCTAGCCACAGTTTTTAATCTCTAAGTCTGTACATGATGGACCCGCCACAGTTTGTGCTGGATGCACTCAGCGATTCCATTACTTCTGGTACCTTCATCGACACCAAGTTCTATGTCTTCTCTCGTCGAGAGGCTTCAGGACGCGTGGGCTCACCCCGAGCGTTATACTGCAACAGTCGCGTCCTGAACGCCGTTCCTTACTTTTACTCCCGTAGGTAACAGGACCCTCCACGATGTTGCGCATCTGACCGCACGGCTTTGAAGTATTCTCGGACGGATCTCCGGAAGGACAGGTCAAGGGTATCGACGGGGAATTCCCCTCCGACTCCCACACTTACACCGAGGATTACGACTACCTGTCGGACAGTGACCTCGAAGATGACTCCTTTCACTCTGAAGAGGAGAACACAAGAGTTCCAGAAAGCAACGATCCAGAGATGCTGAGTCACCAGAGTTCAGACTCGCAAATGCCTTCGGCCACGCCCCTGGAACATCCCCCACAGCCATCATCAGATGAAAGCGAAAATCAACACCAGTAAGCTCCGATTCCCCCTGGACCCGCCAAGACTTTTGGCTGACTCGCATCACAGAGCAGGCAACGATTCACTAAGCGCAAGAATGGGAAAAGTGGCAGTAATCCGTGATGTGGCAGCGGTAACGTGTGTAAATCTGCTGTTGTTCGATTCTCATACCCGGCTGACCTTATGTAGCTTCGAGGCTATGCTCTATTTCTTATACACCGACGAGATAGAGTTTGCTCCGTTCAGTCGTGAACTCCCACCGCAGGCAAGAACTGGTGATTGGAGCGCGACCAGACCTCCATCTCCTTCAGCGAAGTCAATTTACAGACTCGCGGACAAGGTAGCCGGTCTCACTTACGTTCAGTGTTCCTTTGGCCGATCAACTTTAGTACGATATGCCGGACCTCAAACAACAAGCTAAAGTGTTCATTCGTAACAACCTGACGGACTGTAATATTGTGGACGAAATATTCTCTAATTTCTCACTTTCGTGAGTTACTCCATCGTCAGAACTTACCGCAACTGTTCACTCTCGTGGCACAGCTTCCCGGAAATATTGGAAATTCAGGTCTCGCGACTCGTCAGCAAGATGAAGGGGGAATCAGCGGGTGACACCGAAGGCGCCATGAGGAAAAAACTTCGGGAGAAAATCGCTACCTTAACTCAGTCACGGTTACCACGTGCGGCGGACGCTCTCACTATGATCTGGAATGGTGTGATGGGACCACTGGATCTTCCAACACCAAAGCCCGAGCCAAAGCCAACTTGTTTGAAGAAAATTATCCTTTTCTCAGCCTGGTATAGAGTGAAGCTCGCCCTCCTCAAGTCGATCCCCACGGGCACTTTCATCGACGTCCAGCTCTTTGCATATAATGCACTCAGTAACAATTTGCCAGTGGACCCTCGGCCCTTATACGCGCCAAGCATTGTTATCGAGAGATGGGGAGCTGCTATCACGACAGGTAAATGAACCCCCCTCCGAACTCACCCATCCTTAACATATGACTGAAGAAACCACATGGATAGATTCTCAGCCTGCGTACCTGTTAGATGGAGTGACCGACGATTACGAAGATTGGAACGGAGACCTTCCAGAAGCACAACGCGAGAACAACACGGTCGCTTCTGTTGGAAGCCTTAATGTGGTGACACTGAAGTCAGGGGCATGGAAAACGTATGTGGTACTTCAACCTTACGCACGACAGAATGACTAATACCCCACGTAGGTGGCTGTCGCTCCTTTCCTACGCCTACACGAACCAGATTGCCTTCGCACCCTTCCATACTTTGACGCAAAGGAGTGATCTCGTGGTGGGTGCAGAGGAGCAACAGGAACGGTCCTGTTCTCCTCGTTCGATGTACTCTTTGGCAACTACAGTGAGTGCTTCCTATGTACGAGACCCTGCCAGTGCTGACACGTTGAATAGCTTGGGATCAACGACATCAAGGAGGATGCATTAAGGAATATCCAGTCCAAGCTCTCCACTTCGAACATCGTGCAGGAGCTCTTCACTTCTTTTACTGCGAAGTAAGTATTTAACGAATCTGCCTGTGCTTTTCACACACTTCGACCCCTTTCAGTCACAAAGCGGTCATGGACATGGAAATCCGATTCTTCCTCGAAAACTTCACCGAGAAGGATCCGAAGTTGTTGGCGAAACACATACAAAGAATGGCGTCTGGGGAAACCCCGTTCTTTTCCACAACGCTGGGTCTGGTATATGACAAGCTGGTTGAAACAGCATTCTCACGATCCATGCGTTCCGGAACTGGCCCCGTACAATCGACTGAGGTTCAGAATACCACGGCCCCTAGTCCTCCCCCCCGAGCACCGACTCCTGCTCCCAGCGTCCCTCCACTTCCCGCCTTTAGCTCCCCTCCGCTCTCCACCTCCAGCTTCCATTCATCTCCGATCCCTAATGTTCCTTCATCTTCTCCCTCCAACATCCCTTCGTCTTCCACCTCCGGCGTTACCCCACCTTCAAATCTGCAAGCTACCAGCCCTGGTCCTCCACCTGGACCTGTTCCCTCGACCACCACCCCCTCATTGGTGTGGCTGAAATGTCCAAAATGTCGCAAAACCGCGAGGTTGAGAGACCTTCGCGATGGCCGTTGTCCCGTATGTCCAGGGAAGGCGAAAAAGAGATCCCAAATGGAGTGCCAATCATGCAAAGCCCTGCAAAATGAACTTGGCAGGAAGGATTGCGTAAGAAAAGCGTGTCGAGTAAAATTTATGTAGCATGTTTACTTCAATGTGTACAACACATGTATCGAAATCAGTTCTCGTCGTATCTTGTGCCCGCAAAGTGAGACCGAGCCTGGTTCGGGGATCCGCCCGTCGAAGGTGTATTATAAGTACCGAGCTGCCAATCGCCACCCGGGAATTGCCAGTAGAGATTCGCCAACAACGCTACCACTTTTCGGCCAGAGTCGTCAGATGACCCATCCTGTGCAGGATTTGGGGATACCCCAACGTGAATGCGCAACCACGCAGCCTGTGATATCTGCCCCTAACCGGGGAATGATCACACGTTACTAAAATTTCATCGACATCTAGGCTGGCGGGGATACGGGCCGGCGGTGAACCTAGACTAAGTGCGCTATTCAGTCCTGGTAGCCACACTTTTGTAATCTGTAAGTCTGCCCTTGAACTACATAGTATGACGAGCCCGCCACAGTTTGTACTGGACGCACTCAGCGACTCCATTACTTCTGGCACCTTCATCGACACCAAGTTCTATGTCTTCTCTCGTCGAGAGGCTTCAGGACGCGTGGGCTCACCCCGAGCGTTATACGGCAACAGTCGCGTCCTGAACACCGTCCCTTACTTCTCCTCTTGTAGGTACCAAGAGTCTCTGTGAAGTTGCGCATCTGACCCCACAGCTCCGAAGTGTTCTCAGATGGTGTTTCAGAAGGGCAGATGAAGGATATCGACGGAGGGTTCCCCTCCGACTCCCACCCTTACACTGAGGATTATGACTACCTGTCGGACAGCGATCTCGAAGATGAATCCTCTTACTCTGGAGAAGAGTACGCGGAAGCCGTCGAAAACGGCGACCCAGAGATGCCATCGAGTCCTCACGATTCAAGTTCACAAGTTCCCCCGGCCACGCCCCTGGAATATCCACGACAGACATCACCGGATGCAATTGAGATTCAAAACGAGTGAGTTCCAACATCCCGGGCCCTTCAGGACTTCTGGTTGACTTTTATCGCAGAGCTAACAACGGTTCGCCGAGAATGGGGAAAGTTGTGATAATCCGCGACATTGCGGCCGTAACGTAAGTAAATTCTGCTGCTGTTTGATTTCCACACCTGACTGACTTTCTGTAGCTTCGAGGCTATGCTCTATTTCTTATACACCGACGAGATGCGGTTTGCCCTGTTCAATTCGGACCCTCGTCATGAACTCCCTGTGCAGACGAGAACCGATGATTGGAGCGCAGCTAGGCTTCCATCTCCTTCAGCGAAGTCAGTTTACAGACTCGCGGACAAGGTAACCTGTCTCACTCACACTCGGCGTCTCCTTGGCTCATCAAATTTAGTACGATATGCCGGGCCTCAAACAACGAGCCAAAACGTTCATTCGTGACAACCTGGCGCACCGTAATATTGTGGACGAAGTATTCTCTGATTTCTCTCTTTCGTGAGTTACACCGTCATCAGAAGTTGCCGCAAATGTTCACTCAGGTGGCACAGCTTCCCGGAGATATTGGAAATGCAGGTATCGCGACTCGTCAGCAAGATGAAGGAGGAATCAGCGGGTGACACCGAAGGCGCCATGAGGAAACAGCTTCTGGAGAAGATCACTGCTTTAACCCAGTCGCGGTTGCCCCATGTCACTGGGGTTCTTGCCATGATCTGGAATGGTGTGGTGGGGCCACTGGATCTACCAGCTCCAGAACCTGAGCCCATTTTGAAAGCGACCATCTTTTTAAATTGGCATAGAGTGAAGCTTGCCCTCCTCAAGTCGATCCTCACGGGCACTTTCATCGACGTCCAGTTATTTGCATACAAGACACTCAGTAACGGTCTACCGGTGGATCCGAGGCCCTTGTACACCTCAAGCATTGTTATCGAAAGATGGGGAGCTGCCATCACAACGGGTAAGGCTATCCTCCTCCGAATTCACCCAATCTTAACACACGACCAAAGAAACCGCGGGGATAGACTCTCAGCCCGCGTGCCTGTTGGATGGAGTTACCGACGATTACGAATATTGGCACATGGACCTTCCGGAAATACTCCATGAGGACAAAGCGGTCCTGTATGTACCTGATTTGCGGAATACTCGGGCGGAATTGACTTCACGTCCTACACAGGAAGTACCAGACTGAAGCCATCTCTACTGAAAGGCGTGAGGTAGTGACGCTGGCGTCAGGGGCATGGAAAACGTACGTCAACTTCGACCTTCCACACGACAGAATGGCTGACACCCCCTGTAGGTGGTTGTCACTCCTTTCATACGCTTACACGAACCAGATCGCCTTTGAACCCCTCCAGACTTCGACGCAAAAGAGTGATCTAGTGGTAGATGCAGAGGTGCAACAGGATCGATCCTGCTCCCCTCGTTCGATGTATTCTCTGGCAACGGCAGTGGGTGTTTCGTATGGGTAAATACCCCCGATTCTGACACGTCGAAAAGCTTGGGATCAACGACATCAAGGAGGATGCATTAGGGGATATCGAATCCAAGCTCTCCACTTCGAACATCGTACAAGAACTCTTCACTTCCTTTGCTGCAAAGTGGGTGATTAACAATCCCGATTGTTCTTTTTTTTAATACATTTGGACCCCTTCCAGTCACAAAGCGGTCATGGACATGGAAATCCAGTTCTTACACGAAAACTTCACCGAGAAAGATCCGAGATTGTTGATGGAACACATACAAAGAATGGCATCTGGGGAAGCCCCACTCTTTTCCACAACGCTGAGTTCGATATACGACAAGCTTGTTGAAAAAGCATTCGCACGGCCCATACCCTCTGATTTTGTCCTCGGTAAATCTACCGAGCTTCAGAACGTCGCGGCTCCTAGCCCTCCCCTCCAAGCATCAACTCCCATCCCCAGCATCCCTTCATTTTCCACCCCCGGCGTCTTTTCACCCCCCGTCTTCGATTTCCGTTCACCTTCCGCCTCCAACGTTCCTTCATCTTCTATTTTCAATGTCCTTTCACCTTCTACCCCCAAATTCCCTTCGTTTTCTACTTTCCCTTCGTTTTCTACCTTCCCTTCATTTCCAACCTCCAACATTCCTTCATCCTCTGTCTTCGGCCCTCCCGCACCTTCCTATTCACAAGCTGGCCCTCAAGCCCAACCTGTCCCCTCGACCACTACCCGCCCATCGGTGTGGCCAGTATGTCGCAAATGCGGCCGAACTGCGAGGTTGAGAGACCTCAGTGATGGTCGTTGCCTCGTATGCCCACCGCAGGGCAAAAAACAGAAGCGGCCCCGCATGAGGTGCCAGTTATGCAACGCTTTGGTATCAGTGGGCAGGATCGATTGCTCGAAAGAAACGTGTCGAGCAAGATTTATGTAGCATGTTTCCTTCGATGTGTAAACATATATATCGGGATAACTTCTTAGTGTGTGTTCGAAAAGTGCGGGGTTGAACCTGATCCAGGACGGCACAAAGATGGGACTCCAATCCACCACGCCAGTAACGAAGTATTGGCAAAAACGCTGGGTCACGGTTGGAAATACAAGCAGATCATTCGACGCAGGGATAATCGCCATCGCCGACCATTCCACTCCAAGCTACATCGATTGTGTCGATACTGGGGGCGACCCGATAATAATCCAGTCTCTAATGGTTCGAGCGTTGTTATTCCTCGTGCTTGCAAGATGGGGGTAAGTTCCGTGACCGAGATCACTACCCGAAGGTAAAACAAGTTTAGATTCCTAGGCATACGATAATATTGCTACAGTGTGTGATAGTGCAAACCAAAAAACGGCCATGCCAAGAAAGACAGGAAGAACGAAAGAACGAAACGAGAGGGACTACTACGACTATGAAGTGTATCCGTAAAAGGATACATCCATAACGAGATTAAGTATATGTATAACCTCCCCCCTGCTGCTCTACTCTATGCCCTTCCCAAAATCGCGGTATCTGAGGGGAACGGTAGAGGCTGTGTGGAGGTATATGAAAACGAAAGATCTGTACGTCTTTCATGGCGGGGGGAGTGTATGTTGTATATCTGAGGTGGGCTTGGCCAATGATCCTCCTGGGAGGTATAATTGGTGGGTTTGGGATTGGATTGGGCGGCGGGGTGAGGGAAGATGTGGGTGAGGCGGAGGTATGAATGAAAAAAATAATCCAAATCCCGAGAGATGAAGGCAGGGTGAACGATGGACCAGAGAGACAGAGGACGTAACGGAAGAGGGTAGACCGAGTGTCGCGGTTTAAACACTCAGATCGCGATCCACTTTGGTCTCCTCCCCGAAGTCCGAAGTGGATGAGACGACGCGATCACGATCGGTCTGAACGTCCTGTTGAACGGCGATGCTGATCTCTGTCCTGGCTCCCGCGGTTGCTGCGAACCTATTGGTTTCCTAGAGCGAAGGGAAGCGATCGGGTGTTAGCTTTTAATGCACACGATCCTTTGTAAGTCGTGTGACGTACACCGAGGCTGATGCTCTGATGGTTGTTCGAGTGCAAGTGCTCTCGAAGACCAGAACGCGAGTTTAGAGTCTGAAATGGGAGGAACGTTGTTAGACCCCGCTATATGCGCTTCGTATGGTCATAAGACGACTCACAAGCATCAGTGTATTACTGAACGGCAGAAACAACGCGTAGAATCGTCAGAAATTGTTGAGTTTGGGGGGATACAAGAGATCCTTACGTGTAAATCCTTCCCTGAGGCTAAAGGGACAGGTCAGCACTACTGCAGACGGGCGTGAAAACCGAAATCACATACCAAAGCGAAGAAGAAATGAAGGTTTGTATCTCCCTTGGTCGTGAACACAATCACATCGACGATCTGTACCCCGTAACCCGTTAGTGACAATACAACACTCCGAAAGCCAGACACCTACACAGAAAATGGCACCGACGGCGGCAGTTTCGATGGCCGTCCTGATCAACCTCTCGATGATCGTGTCGGTCTCTGAAGAAGCGGGTCAACGATTCCCGGTGTGGCGTGTCAGAAAGGAGAGGGACGTACTGCTGAAGCCGGTCTTGCTTCGACGCAAGTAGAAGAACAAGGTTGCGCTAAAAAAGGCGAAGGCATCAGGACATGTGGCTCTTGTTCTGATGGTAGCGAGTGTACGAACGTAATGAGGACTGCACGAACAACAGAATGGGTCAGCTGCCTGGACGGAAGTGGAGAAGCAATTACTGACCATCAGTGAACACGGCAATACTCAACCACGAAGTCGCAACCGGGGTGAGAATCTTGAAATCGGCAGTGCTAAGAGAGCGTGGTATGAGTTTCGGTTATTCACGGTTCAGCATTCCCACGCACTTGTGAATGATGTTCGCCAAAATTCCGCCAGCGAAACCGCAAGCCCCCTGAGCGAGCGAGAGCAAGAAAATACCCCCAAACACGATCCAAGAGTGGGATAAAACCTTGATCCGGTAGGCCAAAAACCATTGGACAGGCATTGATGCCCTGAGACGAACAGATCCGTCAGTTTACTGGAGACCATCACCCGAACATTCGCGCAACGCGATCCGGTCAACCGGAGGCAAGGGAACCGAAAACTCACAGTGCCTAAACCGAACAACCGCGGATGAGAACGTGGCGTCAGAAAGGAATAGAGAAACGGTGGGACGTACGATGAAGATTGGCGTGGTGGGATAGACCCATGGGAGTGAAGAGAAGATTTGCGGGTTCCCAAAGTTATCGACGGTGAAGTTCCATAACATCCACACGGTCGCCAGAGTGTGGAATGTATCCAATGACATGACCCCTACGAAAGCGAAAAGAGGTCAGGGACCCGAATGATGGAGACATGTGCCGAGGCGAGAAAACGCGTACAATAGATGAGCAACCTAAATTCGGAAAAGAAGGGAGAATGATGAGATTGGTTCCAAAAGGGAGCGATGGCGCCCATGTTCGGAGTTGAGAGAGACTCACTTTGTGTGCCATAGATCCCTGAACCCAGAGGTCCAGTACGTGTACCACTGTACCACACACGTCCCATACAGTACAGCCTACCGGACCGGTCAGCGTCAGACGAGACCCGGAGCAAAGCCGAAGGCATGGAACTCACGTTTGCGACCACCGCCAAGACGATGGGCCCCAAGATCATATCCATGCTGGCCATATCGCTAGATAGTTCAATCGAGAAGAGTGAGAGGGAGTGAGGTTCACTAGCGAGTGGGGGTGTAGACCGCGAGATACAAAGGGGAAGGAGGGAGTGAGAGGTGCGACCTTTGAGTGGTACTGGGATGAAGGGAGGCGAATACGAAGATTGGCTCCCTAGATATACCAGCTCTGGGACTGATAGCACATCAATTCCATTATATCCCAGACACCGGTGCGAGGAAATTCAGTGGAAACCTTTGTCGATAAAGCAGTCGCAGCCGATCCATGACCAGAGACAGACATTGATCTCCTCAAATTGGAATAGACTCGGCAAAGACGGGGCTGACATCGTCGACAGGGCCGTCGCCTTTGTTCGTCCGAATATCGTTGCCTCCTCTTTCATCTGTCGGTGATCTAATCACTTTGTGAGTTTGTGACGAAAAAGGAAGGTGTAAACGTCTTGCCCATATTATGACAAAGGCAGGAACGAAATTCTCCCTCCTTTGTCCACCTTGTGGGGTAGTCGTGGCCCTGTCACGTCCACCTCCCCGCGTAAACTGACACCAGCATCGGTGGGTCAACGTACCTTGTTCCTTTTCATGAAATCTTTGTTACCGTTCGGTGGACAATGCCCGACCCGCGGCCGACCAGCCTCTTCGCCGTGGACTCTGATAAAGGCGCCGAATTCACACGCACTGCTTCGTTCCATAGCCGACGGTAGCGTCCATTCAAATATGCGATAGATACCGATGGCAATCATCATCCTCTGGTAATCAACTCTATGAAAGCATGTAAGAAGCCGGGCGCCATGAATCCTATCCACAAACAGAAACCGGCACGACTCTGCCGTGCCTGGAGTTTTTCACGGAACTATGTAACACAACGATCCCACAAACGACGAAGATGTCGGCAAAGACCTGGACGAAAAAAGTAAAGCCCCAGTCAAGAAATCACCAAACATGGACAATACAGAGCAAAACCGAGCACGAACCGCGAACGACAGGTGACAGAATGGATCACCAGTGGGTGATATCGACTTCTGCCTCTCCAAACATGCTGGTCTTCTTGACTTCAAACCCGTCCGTCGGCTCCGACCCCACGTCCACGCTTTTCCTTTGGGCATAGAATTCCGGAAACTCCCGCTTCAAGAATCTCAGAATGTGGCCGTTGATCAGCTCAAACTCCAACAAGAATCCGTCATGCCCCTCGGCAGAAGGTATGATAACCAACTCTGCATCTGGTACATGATTCGCAATCAGCTTCTGTTCTGAGGGTGTGAACAGCCCATCCGTCTCGATCCCTATCACCAGCGCTCGTGGAGGAAGTGTTCGTAGGACCTCTGCCAGGGCTTCTTCCGTCTTCTGGGTCTGTTCTCCATCGTTCTGTGAGGAATCCAGGTCAGCCCGGCCTCGGCCTCGTGCGATGTCGTGCGTATCCAGTTTTCGAGTGAGATGGATATAGCAATTCGCGTCAAACCGTGCCACGAACTTGTCACCCTGGTAGCGGAGGTAGGACTGAGCCGAGAATATCGGCGGTCTTGGGTTTTCGGACGTGGCCGTTGTCGGAATGGAGGAGGTGGTGGAAGCGGTCCCGTTTTGCGGTTGGGGTCTTGATGAGGAAGAACCTGGAGTTCTGAACCTGCTTCCATCGTTGTGATGTGCTAGGGGGTCTCCCCTACCCAGACTAGGCGATCCGGGTAAATTTGCGAGAACGCTTGCGACTGTGCTCCCATCTGTCGTAGTCGTCGTAGTCTCCGAATTGGTCGAACTATCGGCTTTTTCACTTGCTTTCCCACCGGCCTTCTTCCTCCCCACCTGTTCCTTCCTTCCAAACCGACTCTCGAACGAATCCCTCGAACGGTACGTCAGCAGCGCAACCATTCTAGCTGCTGCGAGACCGGAGGCAGGCTGGACCTCATAATACCCGTCCTCGTACCCGGGGTCACTGTATATGCACTGCCGTTGAGTCTCCCCCCAGGAGATACACCACGCTGAATGTTGTGCAGAGGTCGCGATGGGAATGATGTGACGGACGAAACCGGGAGGTGTGCAGAGTGGCCATTCCAGGACGGTCATCCCACCCATCGAACCTCCTATCACAACCGCAACGGAGGCGACGCCCAGATGGTCCAATACATGCTTGTGAAGACTTTTGACGATACAATTAGTCCCGATAAACGTACGCTGACGAGAGGGTGAGATATATGACCCACAAGATGTCGTCGCGGATGGAGGTTGAAGGAAAAGAGGGTCCATAAGGTTCGCCGGTGTTTGGATTTATGGACACTGGAGAAATGGTGCCATAGGGTGAGCCAGCGACATTTGCGCAGAGGATGAGAAATCGGTTTGGGTCGAACGCCTTGCCAGGTCCCATTAATGGACCCCACCTATCGGTCGAAAAACGCCCACCGTGACACGAAGGGAGCCAGACACGGCCCGCGTAGGAGGACGATCATGCGGCAGGAAAGGGAGGGAGGAGAGAGGTAAGAGGACGAAGAAAAGCGAAGATACGGTGACACGAACCAATCCACCACGTCCGAGCTCCCGGTGAACGCATGACAGATAATCATCACATTATCCCTCTGCTCGTTTAACTTCCCCCACACCTTGTACGCAACGGAGACGTCCCTCAAGGTCTCTCCACATTCAAGGGTGAAGGATGGGAGGATGAGGATCTCTTGGTCAATCTCGACGGGTTGCGGCATATTTCCTGCCCGAAGCTTCAGAACGTGCGGTAGACGGTAAAATAGCGGAACAAGGAAAACGGAAGAGGCGAAACCGTGGGGACGGAGAGGAGAGGACAAGTGACAAGTCTGAGATGTAAAATGACTAGGTGCAAAGGAGATTTACATAGCCTCGTATAATCGGCGTTGGTACCATCCAGAGGATGGTGAGATATTGCGGAGTTACCCATTGAATCGATCGCAACCCGGGTTCGTGTACCATAGACTAAACGTCCACGACGAGATATCATGCACATGGCGCAAAAAGATGTTCATGAATTCCGAAAGGTATCTATCAAAAAGACAACGAAAAGGGTTTCCAGAACCTTCAACCTAGAACGATGGCGGCTTTGGGATGAACTGGTATTTCTCCCTCGCCCGAGCCTCGACGAACGAAGGGAACAGCCAATACAGCAGATGTGAAACCCCATGGAACCCAGGTAAGAACACGTGTTTCTTCCTGTAATCAATCGCCTCGATGCACCTCCTCGCGACGTAGCCCTTGTCCAAACCCTTCTGACTCGGACCTGGGGACGCGTCCCGCACGCTCCCCCCATCGACCGCTGACGACCGGAAATCTCCCTTGATCGTGCTCGGCATTACGAGAGAGAACGTTATTGACGGGTGTTCGATCGAGAGGGACTGGTACAACAGGAGGGAGGACGATTTCGTTGCGGCGTATATCGACCGGGTCGGTGCAGGGATCACGGAGGCTAAGGAGGACATGAGGAGTATTGAGGGTGAATTCGATGTAGAGAGCAGTAAGGGGATCTAAGGCTTGTAGATAAGGATCCGTGTGTTCTAGGGAGGATGAATTCACGTACGAATGTAGTTGCCGAAACCAGCGGGCCGATAAAGTTGGAGTGAAGAGCCGCCTGGGATACTTCCACAACGCGTTTTACCCCCTCAAGTTCAACGTGGTCGCTTTCGTGCTTCAAGTTTGCAACTGACAGCAGGGGTTGAAGGGATATTACTCCCGCGGCGACGATGACTGTGTCTACACCTTGCCATTCTGCAGGTAAGGAAACATGAGCATCAGAAATTAAACGGGCAAATGAAGGAGACCCACCGGCCTGAATAATATCTCTCAGCACGACCATCTGCTCGGGGTCCGCAAAGTCAGCGCAAAAGCTGAAAGCGTTTCTGTCCTCTGATTCCTTAATCCTCTGTATCGTCTTACACTCCAACTCGACTTCTTCTATCTCTCTTCTGCGTCGTCCGACAACGCACACCCGCGCCCCGCGCTGAGCGTACATATGAGCAAGGGTCCTACCGACCCCGCTCGAGGCGCCCAATATAAGGACGCGTTCGTCGGTTCGTTGAATTTTGTGTGTTCTGCTTCGTCGTTCGCCTATGTGGTACAGGGTAAATACAGCGGCGAGGGCTGCGCCAGCCGCGATAGCAAGGTCTCTCGTGGGCGGTAATTCCATGCGGATTGTAGAGAGAGGGAAGGGGATGTTGGGTGTCGTTCACGTGACGGTCTTTTTTCAAGTTCAAATGTTCAACTTTGTTTTCCAAATCTGGAAACAGTACGGCACGCATTGTTCGGGCACTTCGGTCGACGCGATACTTTCCACAATATAAGTATTGAATGTGGAGTGGGGATGCTAAGTATTACAGTGAAACGCGTGTCACTTCAATGCTCTGACCTTCTTCTTCATCTCCGTAGCCTTCGCAGACCCTCTACCTTTCAGCTTCCCAAATGCCACGACCTTGCCAACTTGACCAGCCCTTGCGGAGCGCCCAGCACGATGCAGAAAGTCGACCATGTTCCTCGGCTCGTCGGGTGAGAAATCCAATCCTCTGGAAAACATGGAGGTGGTGATCATAACATGCGGTTCCCTATCCTCGCTTAGGGGGGCGATCTAGGTTTTGGTCTAGAGTTGTCCGTTCGAAGGAGACCATCCAAGTGGTGGTTGTTGCCGATGTTCCTGGCGCCGCCATCCTTGGTCAAGGCTACGTTGGAAATTCCTTTTCCCTCCAAGAAAGCTCCGAGGGTTTGAACCTTGGTCCCTTATTACAGAAGATAAGGATAGCTTTCCATAGAAGCCGGGACGGATGGAGTCCTCTGCCCAGACTTTTCGAATCCTGCGTTCGATATCGGCGTCTTTATTCCCACCCATCCAACTCTCGTATTCTGTTTTCATGGTAGAAGGGAGACGATGCAAGTTGGGTGAGGCAAGCCTGGTCAAGGTGGGATGATAGACGTCGAGGTACGTAACAAGTGAGGGGGGGATGGTGGCGGTAGTTAGGATTAAGTTGAATGGATAATTTATAGGAGTATTCTGGACCAAGTTAGACGGGGTCGAGGTTTCCGGTGAAGGTAGAAGAGAATCCGTGGGATATGGAACGGGTTGGCCTCGGGCGGCGGCGATATCAGCCAAGAGCGTTCGAGTACTCTCCTGGAAGTCGGGGTCTAGAGCATGCACTGTCAGATTCATCCGTCATCGGTACGAGGGATGGAGAGAGCTACCGAAAAGGATATCTGCTTCGTCGACAATAACCCATTCGACGTTTGCAAGTCCCATTTCTGGTTCACGACCTTTGGAAGAGGTCTCGTTGCGCGACCCAGATAACACGGCCGCGAGTTGCTTATCTGTTTTATCTGTTTCGTCCTTGACGTGGTCCCACCTCCTACCCCTCGCCATTTCCAACAATTTATTCGGAGTGCCTACGAGGACGTCGATCGGGCGAGATGATCCGGCATGGAGGATACCGAGCGTTCCGTCGACGTCATCGGCAAATTGTGCAGCCATCTTGGAAGCTGTGAAAGTCGCGCGGGGTGTGCTCTTTACGTTCGCCCTCGAAGCGCAGAGAACCCTCAGCTTGATATTGTGCGAAAGGGCTTTGGCGAAAGAAGACAGCTGTCGTGACAGCTCGTGGGTGGGGGCCAAGATCAGCGTCCTGGGATTCACAGCGCGTCGTGGTTGAGATGACGTTGTTGATGAGGTGGGCTCTGGAGCCAACTCGGACTTTTTGAGGTGGTGGAGCACAGGGAGAAGATATGCGATTGATTTCCCGGACCCCGTCTCGGAGGCAAGGAGGTACTGTCGCCATTCTGGTGTGTCCGACAACAGATGCTTCAGAGATAGGGCCTGGATGGGGGTAGGGGACGCAGATTGTCCGAGCACTCGGCATACTGAGTCGCGAAGTCCATCGAGTAAAGGAGGGGATGGGAATGAAGCGGGAAGCAATTCCGAACCGCGAACTTTCGACGCCGAGAGGTCGAATTCTTCAGCCAGCGGGTTGACAGCCTCAACCACTGCTGCAGGTACCGCAGCCTCTTTCGAGAGGCCCGAAGCGCGTTTTGGCTGGGGAGTCTTCTCGTGTGTCTGGCCATTCCTCTTCATCCTCTTCGTTCGCCGTAATTGCCTCCTAGCCAACCGCGCTTGACTAGGTTCAAAGATGGGTGGAGGCGTGGATTTTTGTTTCTCTGACCGCTTGAAGTGTGGAAGCGAGTCTCGAGAGAACACCGGCGCTGCGACCTCCAGCTTTCCGCCATTTTTCGATCGAGGTGTCAGGTCCTTGACGAGACGCGTGCGAGATGGGTCTGGGAGATGAGGGTTAATGAGTTCGTTGTCTCGCAATGATGTCACAGCCGCTTACTTGTGTGTAAAGAGCGGAATAGAGGTAGACGAATGGTGAGGACCCTACGACATGGCGAAGACATCAGGGTGAACGGATCAAACGCGTGGGAGGATTCTTTCTGTGGTGTCTACGATCAGAGTCGCCTTTGGCCTTTGGGGATATCCCAGCGAGAGCGCGACAATGATAAGTATTCTTGACCGCAGATAGACATCGTTTCAGAGCGGGGAACCGTCACGCGTTCGTCTCTCAGTACGGAATCAATGTGCCATTCAGCGGCCCAGCCCACGGTTTAGTAATCCCGCAAGTCCGTCCTTTGAACTATAAGACCATGGACCCGCCAGTTTCTACTCGGTGCCCTCCGCGACTCTATCACTTCTGGGACTTTTGTCGACACCAAGTTCTATGTCTTCTCTCGTAGAGAGGCTTCTGGGCATGTTGGTTCGCCCCGAGCGTTATACAGCAACAGTCGCGTTCTAAACACCGTTCCTTACTTTTCCTCCTGTAGGTGTCACCAGCTGCTATGATAATGCACCCCTGACGGCAGGGCTCCGAAGTGTTTTCAGATGGGTTTTCGGAAGGACAAGCGAGGGATATCGACGAGGAATTCCCCTCCGACTCTCACCCTTATATTGAGTGTTACGACTACCTGTCCGACAGTGACCTCGAAGATGAATCCTCTTACTCCGAAGAGGAGTACCCGGAAGCCGCCGAAAGCGACAACCCAGAGATGCCGCCGAGTCCTCACGATTCAGGCTCGCAAGTGCTTTCGACCGTGCCCCCGGAACATCCGCCACAGCCATCACCCGATGCAGGCGAGGTTCAAAAAGAGTGAGCTCATGTTCAAAGCTGCCGTGGACAGGTCGAAATATCTCGCCGCCGTTCAAAATGCACCCAACGCGTGGAGTCGGATGAGTGCGCTTCCACAGGTTTGTGGGTGCATCGGCGAAATTGTGCAGGTATCTACTCGCGTACCTTCGCGTATCAGCTGGCGATTTTATTGCTTTGGGAGCCCGGCGCGACGATGGGTTGAAAAGATATCTTGACGGCTTCACCGGCCTGGGGAGAATGTATCAAGTGCGTGCTTTGCCTCCCAAGTACTTCCCAAACCATCCCTCCTGGAGCCTCGTACACCTACAGCTTTCAAGGGCGAAGCAAGGTTGTATTGGGTATATAGCGGCGGCGTGGATCAGGTACTGGTTCCAGAACAAGTCAGGAAAGAGAAATGAACATCGATGTGGTAGTGGTGGGGATGCCTGATCTCCCCGGGGAACATACAACGATACGAAACTCAAAGAGTAGGGAGGCCAGAAAAAACGCGTTTTAGAGACAGTTGGATGAACGAATGACGTGGCGAGTTGGTTCTCATGAATAATATGTCCCGTTTATATGCGGCACTCTGAAGCACGTTCACGATAGGTTCTCAAGCCTTCTGGTAGACCGAAATATAGTTGATTTTGATCAGAGCATCTGTGCCGACGGTCAAGACACGACCAAGCTGAGCAGAAGAGGAGAACAGCCCATACCATTGTAGTTGGTGGCGTTGCCATCACTTTGTACCACCACCAAGACTGTCACCAGGACTTGCCCACGCCAAGCGTTGAGATGGTGGCATTGCATTGTCGTTGAAAGAGAGATCGAGCAAGGTCTTCACTGTATATACAACACAGCTATTTTTTCGACGCGGCGGAGTTCACATGTGCCGCCAATTTTGAAAACTGCTGTAGGGCGAGCCCTCCGACGGAGCCAGGCCGAAGCCGCAGCACACCAAGCGTCCAACGGGCAATATTTACCGGACTGCATTCCTGCCTGCTCCCACTACGTTCCACAGTATATCCACGACTCACTATGATAGCGACGTTGGTTGGCAACAGACGCCTGGTTCTGATGCTCGCTGGCCCCATTTTGTGCGTATGTGATGCGGCGGGTTTTTCCGCTATTTTTTTTCAACAACTACATATAGCGAGTACGATCCATCCGTGGGTCATACAACACCAATGGTTCGGAGAAAGAATCATCAAACCCCTTTCTTGCTTTTTCCTGAGCCACAGCCTGCTCCAACGCCCGCACATGGTGCTCCCCTGCATAACCCCAAACACTTGCACGCAGTACCACCTGAAATCCCCGCACCTTATGCACCTCGCGGAGTACTCGGAATAGTCTGCGGTTTCGTGAGGCTTCTTCTGCTATGTCGGCTTGTGACATCTCGCGTAAATATGGCTGATATGATTTCACACCACCGAAGTCACTGTCATGATAACTGATGATAACCTTGAGGGACGCAGAGGGCGTGACGGTCGAGAGCACGTGCTTGAGGAAACTTGAGGCGGCGTCCTTGATATCCGCTGCCGGGAACACGAGTGCCCGAAGTGACTTGTTCTGTGACAGATCAAAGTCTTGAAGGGAGGACCTAGCTGAGAAACCATTGGGTGGAGTTCGCACCTTTCGAAGGAACCTACTCACCACGAGGATCAGTAGGATACAACATCAGGCTTTCCAGTGTTTTCGCACAGGCACCTAGCAGGAGCCGCATCCCTTCCACGTTGTAAAGAATCATGTGGCGAAATCGGATCCCCTCAAAGATGTCAATCATGTCCTTCAACAGGTCTACCCCAGTGAAATCCAAGATCTTTAAAAAACCCCGCAGAGGAGGTACGAAGGGCGGAACAAGGGCGGGGTCATCCGGTGGTTCCTCCTGAGCGTTGGCCCTATGGTAACTGGTTGCAAGGGTTTGCAAGTGTTGAAACAGTCCAATGAAGTATATGATCTGCCGGCGGGACCCCTTGGGTTCTCTCAGGACGAGACATTTGACGGTAGGGAAGAAGTGTCCGAAATACTGTCGAATCCTTGGAATGAAGCTGGGGATGTCCAGATACTGTATCTCGAGTTTCCGGATGTTGGTTAATGCGGAAAATTGGCGTAGGATGCAACGGTTGAACAGCTTCAGGGAAAGCCCAGCGTGGTTACCCTTGAACTCATGGCGGATGGAGAACTCCCCGACTAAGGGAAGCAAACCAAGGGTGTGCATGTGCTTGATGGGATTAGGCCACCTGTGTTTTTGGCCCCAGCAGTCGATTCCAGTGATAAGGGCGTGATGGAGGCGGGGGGTGGCAGCAATGTACCAGGAATAACAGGTCAGGGTGCATGTGCGGAGACTGCGTGTGTCGTAGATGAGATAAGTGATGATTATTTCAACGACCTCAAGGGGAAGCCTGGTGGCAGGAGATGGGCGTGTCGTAGAGGTCCCTGGGGAAACATCCCCTCTCTGGATTCTGGCCAGAGTTCGATACCAAGCCCTCTTGACGAGCAACTCGATCGCTGCAGTAGCAATCATGGTTAAACAGAGTGACGAGTCGGTGGTAATATTACCTGATAACGAGGATGTCGGGGTCTTCGTCTGCGGCATCGTGTTTCCGAGGAGGTGAGGCCGCCGTGGGAAATCTGCCCTAGCCTCCGTTCAGTCGCTCGCGATACTTCAGTCCACTTGGACTCGGTCAGACGCACCGTTGCACGTTACCCCCCGGGCCTGGGTTTTCCTGACAACAAAGGATTCGATTGCATTGACCACCACTATCTGCTGAAATTGGCCGAAACTCCCACTCAGAGCTTCAGTGAAGGTGAGGGACCCTGCCGTGCCAGTACGTGCCAGTTACCTCAGCCCCTGAACCGGTGCATTTCCTGACGTGTTTTCCTCACTCACCATCGAAGGTACCCTCCGTGGATTCCGACGTTGATGCGAAATTGCCTGATCTTCAATATAAACCAACCAACCTGCCGTTCGAGAAGCCTCCGTCCAACGACGCACGTAGAGAGAATGAACCCGGCGAGTCTTTGTCGAATGGTAGGGCCGTGGTCAAATTTGAGTCTGCCTTCTGAGCTCTGTATAATAGGTCAGGTAGATTGAACGCCCGTCGCTCCAGAGCCAAAAATCATCTGCATTGCCAAGGGATCAACTGGCGTCTCCCCTCAGCTCAATCCATTCTCGGTGGTATCTATGCAATCTGTGACCAGTACGTAGTTTGTGTCTGAATGCCCGTTCCAGCGCCACATGTTCCTGAAACGAGCCGTACAAGTTAAAAGTAATTATCTCAAGTTCATGGATCGCAGTTTCAAGCGACCCGAGAGACGCTTGACATCGTCGTGCAGTTCCCGGAAACAACTGCCCACGAAGGAAAGACGAGATCCCCCGTGAATACAACCCCCGATTTGTTGTGCGGTTCTTTTCCCCGAGTTACCTTCAGGAAGAATGACCCAGATGATGACACGGGGTATTTGTTACTACAATCCTCGGTGCGCCAGCGAGAGAAGCTTCATGATGATCGACACCGACCAACTGATGGTAGAGACCGCGATTAGCTAGCCACCATATCTGTAAGAACAATTGCTGGAAGAGTCTCCGAGGCGATAGAAATGTAAGCCTGGTCCGAGAGTGGGTGTCTTAGCCGTCCGAGATCTTGGAACTGCTTCCGAATGTATTCCATAGTTTCACGCGATGCGCCTCATCGATGACAATCGTGATCAGCCTAGAGGCAGGGCCTCATGAGAGTTTTCACCTCGAAAACCCGCGGCAGCTCTGCAATTGCGTCCGCTTCGGCGTTGATGGCCGCGATACCAAGCCTAGAGAGGTCATCGACGTGTTGGTCTCCAAGAAGGGTCAGCGGAGAGATAACAATTAAGAGCCGAGTTGGTTTTGCAGGTAATGGAATCCGGGATCTTTCTGTGGTGTCTGCGATCAGAGTCGCCTTTGGCCTTTGGGGATATCCCGCAGCGAGAGCGCGACAATGATAAGTATTCTTGACCGCAGATAGACATCGTTTCAGAGCGGGGAACCGTCACGCGTTCGTCTCTCAGTACGGAATGAATGTGCCATTCAGCGGCACAGCCACGGTTTAGTAATCCCGTAAGTCCGTCCTTTGAACTATAAGACCATGGACCCGCCACAGTTTCTACTCGATGCCCTCCGCGACTCTATCACTTCTGGGACTTTTGTCGACACCAAGTTCTATGTCTTCTCTCGTAGAGAGGCTTCCGGGCATGTTGGTTCGCCCCGAGCGTTATACAGCAACAGTCGCGTTCTAAACTACGTTCCTTACTTTTCCTCCTGTAGGTGTCACCAGCTGCTATGATAATGCACCCCTGACGGCAGGGCTCCGAAGTGTTTTCAGATGGGTTTTCGGAAGGACAAACGAGGGATATCGACGAGGAATTCCCCTCCGACTCTCACCCTTACACTGAGTATTACGACTACCTGTCCGACAGTGACCTCGAAGATGAATCCTCTTACTCCGAAGAGGAGTACCCGGAAGCCGCCGAAAGCGACAACTCAGAGATGCCGCCGAGTCCTCACGATCCAGGCTCGCAAGTGCTTTCGACCGTGCCCCCGGAACATCCGCCACAGCCATCACCCGATGCAGGCGAGGTGCGAAAAGAGTGAGCTCCGAACATCCCCCAGGTCGGCGTTTTTGACTTGTACCCCAGATCTGACCACAGTTCGCCGAGAATGGGGAAGGTTGCAATAATCCGCGACATGGCAGCGGTAACGTGTGTACAGTCTGACGCAGTTTGATTTTCACACCTGACTGACCGGCTGTAGCTTCGAGGCTATGCTCTACTTCTTATACACTGGCGAGATAAAGTTTGCCCCGTTTACTTCGGACCCTCGACGTGAACTCCCTGTGCAGGCAAGAACCGGGGATTGGAGCACGGTAAAACTTCCGTCTCCTTCAGCGAAGTCAATCTACAGACTCGCAGACAAGGTAGGTAACTAACCTTATTTGCGCTCAGTGTCTCTTGGCTCATCAACTCTAGTACGACTTACCACACCTCAAACAACAAGCAGAAATTTTCATCCATGATAACCTGGCACACTGCAATATTGTGGACGAGGTATTTTCCACTTTCTCCCTCTCGTGAGTTACCCCCTCGCCAGAACTTGCCGCAACTTTTCACTCTAATGGCCCAGCTTCCCGGAGATATTGGCAGTGCAAGTCTCGCAACTTGTCAGCAAGATGAAGGAGGAATCAGCAGGGGGTACCGAAAGCGTCGTAAGGAAACAGCTTCGGGAGAAGATCGCTACTTTAACCCGGTCACGATTGCCGCGTGCGGCGGACGCTCTTACTATGATCTGGAATGGTGCGATGGGACCGCTGGATCTACCAGCGCCACAACCTAAGCTCACTTTCTTTGCAAAAACTACCCTTTTCTCGAATTGGCATAGGGTGAAGCTTGCACTCCTCAAGTCGATCCCCACGGGAACTTTCATCGACGTCCAGTTCTTTGCATACAATGCACTCGGTAACGGTGTTCCAGTGGACCCGAAGCCCTTGTACACCTCAAGCATCGCTATCGAGAGGTGGGGAGCTGCTATAACCACACGTAAGTCGGAACCCCCCTCCTAAATCACCCAACCCTAACCTATGGCCGAAGAAACCGCGGGGACAGACTCTCAGCCTGCGTGCCTGTTGGATGGATTAACCGATGATTACGAATATTGTCATGAGGACCTTCCAGCGGCACGCCACGAGGATAAGATGGTCCTGTACGTACTTGGCTTGAGGGAAATCTTGGGTGGAATAGGTCTCATGTCCTGTGCAGAGGGTACCAAACCGAAGCTACCTCTACTGAAAGTTGTGAAGTGGTGATGCTGACATCGGGGGCATGGAGAACGTAGGCCATTTCCGACCATCCGTATGACGAGCGACTGACGCTCTCCACAGGTGGCTGTCTCTCCTTTCTTACGCCTACACAAATCAAATGACTTTCGCGCCCCTCCAAACTTCGGCGCACAAGAGCGATCCAGTGGCGAATGCAGAATTACAACAGCAGCAACACCAGTCCTGTTCTCCTCGTTCGATGTATTCTTTGGCCACGGCAGTGGGTATTTCCTATCCGTAAATCGCTCTTTGTGCTGACACATTGAAAAGCTTGGGATCAACAACATCAAGGAAGATGCTCTGAGGAACATCCGATCCAAGCTTTCCACTTCCAACATCGCTCAGGAACTCTTTACTTCGTTTACTGAAAAGTGGGTATTTAACCGTTCCGTTTGGTCTTTATTTTTCATACTCGGACCTCCAGTCACAAAGTGGTTATGGACATGGAGATCCAGTTCCTCCACAAAAACTTCACCGGGAAGGATCCGAAGCTGCTAACGGAACACGTCCAAAGAATGGCGTCTGGAGAAGCGCCGTTCTTTGCCAAGACACTCAGTTTGGTGTACGACAACCTGTTCGAAAAAATATTTGCGCAGCCCATCCCCTCCGGTTCCGACGTGGGGAAACCTACTGAGGTTCCGAATGCCGTGGTCCCTAGTCCTCTCCCCCAAGCATCGACTACCACCTCTAGCATCCCCTCATCCTCCACCTCCAGCGTCCCTTTGTCTTCCACCCCCGGCGTCACCCCACTTTCCAATCTGCAAGCTCCCGCCCCTGACCCCGAGCCTCAACCTCAACCCCAACCTGATCCGTGGAGCGACGATGCGCCATTGGGATGGCTCCAATGTAACCAATGCGGTGAGACCGCAAGATTACAAGACCTTTACGAGGGTGTGCGTTGTCCTCAATGCCCACCGAGGAGTGCTAAAAAAGGACGGCCCTATATGCAGTGCCAATCGTGTGGGGTCGTGCGGGTGACACCCAGGATTTATTGTGTCAAAATCGCTTGTCGAGCAAGATTTAGGTAGAGCAAGATTTATGTAGTGTTCCTGTTGACGTGTAGTATATGCCCGCAATCACCTCTTGTCGTACTATTAGCTTGTACCCACAAACTATGAGGTCTGACCAGACTTGGAGCAGCGCCAGAACCTCCCTCACTGGACAGAAACGAGGTCCCTTAACGATAGTTCGAAAGCGCTAGGACACGGTTGGAGAAAGACTCAAGGGGACTATTTCAAGCGGATATGATCGTGTCGTTGATTGGGCGACATGTCTCCGGAGACCGACACGGTTGATCAGGGCGGTCATTGGAACTGTTGCCGTTGGTGCCATCCTCTGTGTCTCTCTGGCTTTCGGAGTGTCAACCCAGCAACCCGGCCGCGGACCGGGGAATGGTCCCACATCCATTGACATCTCTGGCGGATATACGGGCCGGCGGGGAACGTGGACGACATTCAGTCCAGCCACACTTTAGTAATCTCTAAACCTGTCCTTTTAACCAACAAGATGGACCCGCCACAGCTTTTACTGGACGCACTCGGTGACTCTATCACCTCTGGGACTTTCATCGACACCAAGTTCTATGTATTCTCTCGTCGAGAAGCTTCCGGACGTGTCCTCGCACCCCGAGCGTTATACGGCAACAGTCGTATTCTAAATACCGTTCCTTACTTCTCTTCCTGTGGGTGATGGCGATCATTACAACGTCGCATGTCTAACCGTACGGCTATGAAGTATTTTCAGATGGATTCTCGGAAGGACAAGCGAAGGACATCAACGAGGAATTCCCCTCCGACTCCCACCCTTACACCGAATATTACGACTACCTGTCCGATAGCGACCTCGAAGATGAATATGAATTCTCTTGTTCTGAAGAGGAGTACGTGGAATCCCCCAGAAGCGGCGACCCAGATATGCCGTCGAGTCCTCACGATTCAGACTCGCAAATGCCTTCGACCGTGCCCCCGGAACATCTGCCACAGCCATCGCCGGATGTAAGCGAGGTTCCAAAAGAGTGAGTTCCGACATCCCCAGTTCAACGTTTCTGGCTTACTTGTATTACAGATCTGGCAACGATTCACCAAGAATGGGGAAAGTTGCTATAATCCGTGACATGGCAGCATTAACGTGTGTAAAGTCCGCCGATGTTTGATTCTCCGACCTGACCGACCTTCTGTAGCTTCGAGGCTATGCTCTGTTTCCTATACACCGACGAGATAAATTTTGCCCCGTTCAGTTCGGACCTCCGTCGTGGACTCTTTCCGGAGGCAAGAACTGGGGATTGGAGCGTGGCAAGACTCCCATCTCCTTCAGCGAAGTCAATCTACAGACTCGCGGACAAGGTGACCACTTAGTTGCACTCGGTGTCTCCTTGGCTCATCGGCTCCAGTATGATATACCACACCTCAAACGGCGAGCTGAAACGTTCATATACAACAATCTAGAAGACTGCAACATTGTGGATGAAGTGTTTTCTAGTTTTTCCCTTTCGTGAGTTAGACCGTTGCTAGAACTTGCCGCAAATTTCACTCTCATGACGCAGCTTCCCGGAGATATTGGCAGTGCAAGTCTCATACCTTGTCAATGAGATGAAGGAGCAATCAGAAGTGGACACCGAAAGCGCCATAAGGAGGCAACTCCGAGAGAAGATCGCTACTTTAACTCAGTCACGGTTACCGCGTGCGGCGGACGCTCTTACTATGATCTGGAATGGTGTGATGGGACCGCTGGATCTACCAACGCCAAAGCCCGACCCCAAGCCCCCGTTCTCCACGAAAATTATCCTTTTCTCAGTCTGGTATAGAATGAAGCTCGCCCTCCTCAAATCGATCCCCACGGGCACTTTCATCGACGTCCAACTCTTTGCATACAATGCACTCAGTAACAATTTGCCAGTGGACCCAAGGCCTTTGTACACCTCAAGCATTGTCATCGAGAGGTGGGGAGCTGCTATTGCTACACGTAGGTCGGAATCTTCCTCCCAACTCACCCGGCCCTAACCTATGGTCGGAGAAACCTCAGGGGTAGCCTCTCAGCCTGCGTGCCTGTTGGATGGAGTGACCGACGATTACGAGTATTGGCACTGGGACATTCCAGCGGCACACCATGAGGATAAGACGGTCCTGTACGTACTTGAGTTTGGGAAATCTCGGGTGGACTAAGTCTCACGTATTGTGCAGTAAGTACCAGACCGAAGCCACTTCGACAGAAAACCGTGATGTAGTGATAGTAATGTCAGGGGCATGGAAAACGTAGGTCATTTCCGACCTTCCGTATGACAAGTAGCTGATACTCTCTGCAGGTGGCTGTCGTTCCTTTCCTACGCCTACACGAACAAGATCACCTTCGCGCCCTTCCAAACGTCGGAGCACAAGAGCGATCCGGTGGAAAGTGCGCAACAACAACAGTCTTGTTCTCCTCGTTCGATGTATTCTTTGGCCACGGCAGTGGGTATCTCCTATGCGTAAACGCTCTTGGTGCTGACGCATTGAAAAGCTTGGGATCAACGACATCAAGGACGGTGCACTAAAGAACATCCGATCCAACCTCTCCACTTCGAACATCATGCAAGAGCTCTTTACGTCCTTTGCTGCAAAGTGGGTATTTAATACCCAACGCTTAACCATTCCGTCTGTTCTTTTGTTTTTCACACTTGCGTCTCTTTCAGTCACAAAGAAGTCATGGACATGGAGATACAGTTTTACGACAACTCCGCCGAGAAGGATCCGAAGTTGTTGATGGAACACATCCAAAGAATGGCGTCTGGGGAAGCACCCTTTTTTGCCACGGCCCTCAGTTTGGTATACGACAAGCTGCTCACAAAAGCATTCGCACAACACATCCCCTCCAGTTCTGGCCTTGGGAAATCTACCGAGGGTCAGAAAGTCGCGGTCCCTAGTCCTTCCCTCCAAGCATCGACTTCCACCTCCAACATACCTTTACCTCCCACCCCTGCCATTCCTTCATCTTCCACCTCCGGTGCCATCCCACCTTCCAACTCGCGGGCTATCGTCCCTCAGCCTGTTCCCACCCCACCACGTGCGTGGCTAGAATGTCACAAATGTGGCCGAACCGCGAGGTTGCAAGACCTTAATGGCGGACGCTGCCCTGTATGTCCAATAACGAGTGCTAAAAAGGGGCGGCCCCGCATGAAGTGCCAATTATGCAACATCGTGCAGTCAGTAAGCAGGAACGACTGCATGAGAATAGCGTGTCGAGCAAGATTTGTGTAGTTTTTTCACTTCGATGTGTAGTACATACTCGTGTATCGTGATCACCCCCGTTGTATCTTGTGTCAATGCGAGGTTGAGCCCAATTAACTTCAAGAGCGTCAGGGTGAGCGGATAAAATGTGCGGGAGGGTTCCTTTCACGGTCAGTTTCAATGCAGAACCGTCCTGGGTCGGATTTCTTTACCGTATTTCCTGTGTATCATCTTGAGTGCTTCGAACCGTTACCAGACCGCCACTGGTCCCGGACTCGCCACTCGGCAATTGCCACCTAGCAGGTGACTACCGATTTTCGACCGGTTGTCCAGTATCGCATCCTCCTAGGTTCGGGGATATCTCAATAGGAATGCGACAACCACACGGATGGCGTGTGCATTCTTGACCGCGGACCGGGGAACGGTCACACATCCATCGACATCTCTGACAGAGATACGGGCCAGCGCACCTGGGGCAAGAGCGCCATTCATTCCAGCCACACTCTTGTCATCTCTATGTCGGACCCGCCACAGTTTTTACTGGACGCGCTCACCGATTCCATCACTTCTGGGACCTTCATCGACACCAAATTCTATGTCTTCTCTCGTCGAGAGGCTTCCGGACGTGTGGGCTCACCCCGAGCGTTATACGGCAACAGTCGCGTTCTCAACACCGTCCCTTACTTCTCCTCGTGTAGGTAACAAGAGCCTCTACAATGTTGCGCGCCTGACTGCATAGCTTTGAAGTGTTCTCAGATGGATCTCCGGAAGGACGGATCAAGGATATCGATGGGGAATTCCCCTCCGGTTCCCATCCTTACACCGAGGACTACGACTACCTGACCGACAGTGACCTCGAAGATGAATCTCCTTGCCCTGAAGAGGCGTATCCAGGAGGTCCCAAAAGCGATGGCTCAGAGGTGTCGATTCTCCAGGACTCAGACTCACAAGTCACTTCGGCTACGACCCTGGAACATCCGTCACAGCCATCACCAGAACCGGATGCAAGCGAGGTTCGAAACGAGTGAGCTCCGATAATCCTTGGGCCTTTCAAGATTTCTGGCTGACTTGTATCACAGACGTGACAATGGTTCACCCAGAAGAGTGGGAAATGTTGCAATTATCCGTGATGTGGCAGCAGTAACGTGCGTAAAGGCTGCTGCTGTTCGGTTCTCATACCTGGCTGACCTTATGTAGCTTCGAGGCTATGCTCTATTTCTTATACACCGGCGAGATAGAGTTTGCCCCGTTCAGTTCGGACTCTCGTCGTGAACTCCCTCCGCAGGCAAGAACCGGTGATTGGAGCGTGGAAAAACTCGCATCTCCGTCAGCGAAGTCGATTTACAGACTCGCAGACAAGGTGACTGGTTCTACTTGTACTCGGCGTCTCCTTAGCTCATCGGCTTTAGTACGATATGCAAGATCTCAAGCAACAAGCCAAAACGTTCATCCATAACAACCTGGCTCACTGTAATCTTATAGATGAGGTATTCTCTGATTTCTCCCTTTCGTGAGTTACACTATCGTCGGAAATTACCGCAACCGTTCACTTTCATTGCACAGCTTCCCGGAGATATTGGCGGTGCAAGTCTCGCGACTTGTCAGTAAGATGAAGGAGGAACCAGGGGGGGACTCTGAAAGCGCCATAAGGAAACAACTTCTGGAGAAAATCACTACTTTAACCCAATCACAGTTGCCGCGAGTGGCGGACGTTCTTGTTATGATCTGGGACGGTGTGGTGGGGCCACTGGATCCACCAGCGTCAGAGCCCGAGTCTACTCCCTTCGCGAAAGCAACCATCTCTTTAAATCGACATGTAGTGAAACTTGCCCTCCTCAAGTCGATCCTCACGGGGACTTTCATCGACGTCCAGTTCCTTGCATATAAGGCACTCGGTAACGGTCTACCAGTGGACCCGAGGCCCTTGTACGCCTCGAGCATTGTCATCGAGAGGTGGGGAGCTGCTATTGCTACACGTGAGTCGGAATCTTCCTCCGAATTCACCCAATTATAACATACGACCGAAGAAACTGCGAGTATAGACTCTCAGCCTGCGTGCCCGTTGGATGAAGTGACCGACGATTACGAGTATCGGCACGGTGACCTTTCAGAAGCGCACCACGAGGATGAGACAGTTATGTATGTACCTGGCTTGCAGAATTCTCGAGTGGAACCAGCCTCACATCCTGCGCAGGAAGTACCAGACTGAAGCTGATTCTGCTGAAAGCCGTGTAGTGATACTGATGTCAGGGGCGTGGAAAACGTAAGTCAACTTTGGCCTTCCGTGTGACAGAACGGCTAATGCCCCCGTAGGTGGTTGTCACTCCTTTCTTGTGCCTACACGAAACAGATGACCTTTGAACCCCTCCAAAATTCAACGCAAAAGAACGATCCAGTGGTAGATGCAGAGATGCAAAAACAACGGTCCTGTTCTCCTCGTTCGATGTACTCTTTGGCGACGGCGGTGAGTGTTTCCCGTGCGCAAACTACTCTCGATGCTGACGCATTTAAAAGCTTGGGATCGACCCTATCAAGGAGGGTGCATTATGGAACATCCAATCCAAGCTCTCCGCTTCGAACATCACACGAGAACTCTTCACTTCCTTTGCTGCAAGGTGGGTATTTAATATCTAACATTTGCCATTCCGTTTGTTCCTTTTCTCACGCTTGGACCTCTTCCAGTCATAAAGAGGTCATGGACATGGAAATCCAGTTCCTCCTCAAGGATTCAAAGTCGTTGATGAAACACATGCAAAGAATGGCGTCTGGGGAAGCCCCGCTCTTTTCTACAACGTTGAGTTTGGTATATGACAGACTAATTGAAAAGGCGTTCGGATTGTCCATCCCCTCAGGTTCTGGCTTCGTGAAATCTATTCAGGTTTACAATCCAGCACCTAGTCTTCCTCCGTCTTCCACCTTCAGCGTTTCTTCGTCTTCCACCCCCAATTCCATCCCCCCTTCCAATGTACCAGCTTTAGCCCCTGAACCCGAGCCCCAATCTCAGCCTCAACCTCAAGTTATTCCCTCGAGCACTGCCGCCCCATGGGCGTTGCTGCAATGCACGGGGTGCGGCAAGACTGCAAGATTACAAGACATCCACGGGGGTGCGCGTTGTCCTCGATGCCCGCCGAGTGTTTGGGATGGACGGCCCAGCATGCAATGCCAATTATGCGGGGCTTTGAAGTTGCAACACAGGGATGAATGCGCAAGAAAGGTGTGTGGGGCGAGATTTTTGTAGCCTATTGGAAGCTACCCTGCGGGTAGCGACACTCGAGACGGAAAGGACAACGTTCTGGGAATTCGAGAACAGAGAAAAGATGCCCTACTACAGCGATTATCGTCGCGTTTATATACGTCTCTAC
>Ga0307514_10001122_pt1 | contig 37107 bp, 42 predicted proteins | sample 16_EM_MG_FD_203088 | JGI IMG/M metagenome (GOLD analysis project Ga0307514, IMG submission 203088) | Populus trichocarpa ectomycorrhiza microbial communities from riparian zone in the Pacific Northwest, United States - 16_EM | ecosystem: Host-associated > Plants > Roots > Unclassified | place... | reverse complement strand
CGATTGAGCCGTTGAGCTGAGACTGGCATTCAGATTCTATCTCGTCGAGCTCTCTTGATGGAAATCGGTTCATAATCTATATTAAGATACGGGTTTCTGGCGGCCCAAACATACAAGTTAGTCCAAATGTAGTTACGGCTGCATTAGAAGCGTTGTGAATTTAAGCCTATTCGAGGAAGTGTGGTATACAAGTGAGCGGGATTTGCCGGTCATCTGCAGAATCACTGAGCAGAAGCTGACTTGTGAGGTTTACTCTCTCAAGCTGCAGCTCGATTATGGAGCCCGAATGACAGAAGCTATTTTAGAATCTTGGAAATGTATGGTCCGAACATACTTCGCAGTTAAAATCCAGTGAAGTGTCGTTACATATTGCCCAGGGCTGTGCATCTATGGTAAGTGTGAGGTGGACACCTTCCTCCAACGGATAGGTTGACACGGAGCATGACATTTATGGCATTCAAGCTGCGGCCTTCACATACCAATCAAGCATAGATTCAGAGAATAAGCTGGGTTCGAGTGGGACGAGCCGCGCCGGCACTGAAAAGATTAGTGTCTGAAAGATGACACTCTGTGTGTGCTGGCAGCTACAGATTGAAAGCATTCAGGAAGGAGAAAATATGCTTGGAATGGAGCAAAATGAATCGTTCAAGGGCAATGCGAAGCGGGTATACACGGTTCTGAGGCGTGCCTGGAGTGGAATCATATGTTAATAATGAGTGGGTGCGGGTCGAAATTGGCCGGTGAATAGAATATGCATGCGGTGTCAAATCTTAGACCATCAACCTCGACAGGAGAGTGGATTTGAGGTGTGAATGTACTTCATTCCTGAGCGAAGAAATACTCGGCTGAATTCATCGGGTAAGCCTGGAATACGCGAGCCGTGACTCAGGATACAATGCATCAACTCGATATCGATTAGACAGTCTGTCTATCCCTGGATGATTAGCGATATACTGTACTGGATCTGTCTCAGGAGAGTCGAGAAGTTGAGAGCGATTCTCTTGTGCAATCGACTGTAAATTATTCAACATTGATGATTCAGTGAATATCCCGAATTCTCTCATGACTCTAGTATCCGGTGTGCCTGAAATAGACAAGTAAGAAAGAATTGGAATCAATCTTCGAGGTTCAGGCGCACCTGAAAACACAGATCTCATATGCAGATTTCGGAATCACAATTCAACGGACAATATATGATGAAGATGAGCGGTGACTGCAGCTAGACAGATTGTCACACAGAGAACTATACGGCCGCGCGGAATTTCACTTGGTTCACCATTAAACTGGCTCACCTGCTTTCATCACATATTGGATCATCCAAATGAGGCTATGATTCAGTTTACCTGATATTGGTTTACCATTGCCATCATTTCATATTCATCACTACAATCATCCAACACGAAATGGATTCGAACTCTAACCAATGCTCCTGGACTCCTCAATTGCTCTATATTCTCCATTTCATTTGCCTATTTTCCATCAGTCGGTGAGATTGTGTTGGTTGAATGATAAATAAGGCGCACCTTCATTTCACTGCGCTGATAATTATCGTTCATCTTCACCATCTGACGGCACGAAGTCTCCATGCTCCGTAAGCTGCTTAGTATGGTCCTGACGACACTCCAGAATCGGGTCTGTCATCGTCGTCATGATGTTCGGTCGGTTCATCAGACCATGCAGGACTCTAATTTCAGCCACTCCAGACAGTTGGTGGAGATCACTCGCTCTATTATCATAACCATTGGGTCCAGTGTTCAGTAGCCGTGTTTGTGGAACTCTGTTTTGCCCCAGTCGGACAACCCATGCATATGCCTGGCGCTACTCATTTAATACCCAGAACTTCTGAGTTATTACCGCATGGTTTGCTGCTGTCAGATTTAGGCCTGTCCCACCCACATTTGGCGTAGTTACAAACCTAGAGGGATTTGGCGAATCTGGGAATTTGAGCAGCATTTCTGTGCGCTCATCGTTACCCATTTCCACAAACATGTAGAAAATATCCAAATTATCCACAAAGAACTGTGTGAGCCACCACTTCAAATGACGAACTTGGCCTGGCAGAGGACAAAATAGCACTGCCTTTTGAGGAGGAGGAGGTGTACGTGGCAAGGTGCTTTTAAGACTTTCGGGTTTGTGCAGAGGCACCTCATTTGAAGCTTCGTCTCCGTCTGGCTCGGGATACTCCGCAGATTCGTTGACAAGCATTGGCAGAAATGTGTCTCTCAGCCATCATAAAATTGGAGATTCTACCCAAGTATCGAGTGGCCATTTATTGTACCATTGTTCTGAAACGTCATTCTGATCCTCAGTGTCTCCCAATAGCAATGAGAAACATGCCAGCCGCCATCAATGAACCCTCCATGCTCCGGACGCACCCCGTGAAGTGTATCTCCCCACAAAAGTCTTGAGTTCAGCTTGCTCGTCCTCAGTCCATTCCAGATCAACAAGGTGTGCATTCACCTTCAGTATCCGAACCAGTGGTTTCCCATTCGCGAGTTTCGATTCTGACCACCTCTGTATGGTCCATGGCTTTGCAATTTGGATAATCCGGAGCGCCGCATCCTGCTGAGCGTCCTGGTCTTCAGTCGAGAAGGCATGCATCGAACTCTTCAATGCGGAATACAGTGCATCAGCGCCGTGTATTTCCATTACAGTCTCGTCCTCTGGATCTTCAGGCGCACCTGAAAACAGCCACATTGTCCGATAACACCAGTCATAGAGTGAATGGAATACTGGAGCTGCAGTGACTTGAAGTTTGAATCCAATTCTTGCATTCGTCGCAATACGGCAGCCCACGCTATGTTTCGTCTTGTATCGATGAGACTCATCAAAAATCCCAAAACTCCAGGAACAGTGTGAGAGTCGGCCATTGCTTGATGGTTTCACTCTGGATGTTAAGGTATCATACGACACAATATGGATATTCCATCTGTTCTCCGGCTCATCAATACTGGTGTTCAGATCCTTGTGGGTGGGATACACATTTCCGGGCTGCAACAAGTTGACGAGTTTGAAATCGGTTCCATGTGTCATCTCGTCGATGACAGTCTTGAAGGTCTCTGCAACCCCGGGCATTGTTACTACCAAGATTGGTTCATGCGCAGAAATCAGTGATGGATGTCCGTGAGGCGGTGTTGTCTGGATCTCCAACAGGCGGCGGGGCACAGAATTCAATCTCTGGAGCGGATACCACTCCTGCTCTTCACCGACAATGCGGGGAAAGTTGTTGTCCAACAAAATCACCCACTCTTCAAGGGTATTCCCCCATAAAATGGACAGTGGCAACCACATTATGACTTTCTCAGTCACTAATTTGCACAGCATTGCCGCTGCAACCGAGGTGAAAGTCTTTCCAAGACCCATTTCATCCGCCACCAGTGCTCCTGGCATATCAGCATCCCACACCGATGTCCTCACGATGAACCAGATGGCCCAAACCTGGTGCGCCAGAAACTTAGTTCCAGGCAGGCCTGGAATTGAATACTTGTGGCCTGGAACACGGTCATCTGTTGATTGGCGAATATGATGGACATTCCGCAGCCTGACCGCCTCATCTAGACACTCATGTTCAAGTTCGTTGTTGATGGTGTTGAGAACAGTACTCAATACTGAACGGGTATTTTCTGGATCGAGGACCTCATCGCCATCCTCCACTTGCTCCTGAACCTCTCTCGCACCTTGGTCGGTATTCTTTTCATCCTCAATGATCTCTTTCCGTTGCTCCGAGGTAAGTTGGGAAGATGGGCTCATACTCTGGCGCTCCTGAAATTCATCGCAATGTTAGGTATTTCACAGACAAGTATTTGGACCCAATAATATGTGGAATATAATCAATTCTATTTTCACTCAATCAGAACTTACATTACTACTATCAATCTCTTTCCCACCTGCCTTCTGATCCACCACTCATGCATTTCCATTGGATCCCTCCTAAGTCTAGGTATACTGATCACCAGTGGGCATATTTAACCGGAACAAGGCTACCGGGGATTACCTTTGCCAGTCTTATTACGTGCTCCGCATTATCCTTCCCAGTCGCTGCCTTCATTTCTACCAAAAATAGGTTTACATTGTGTCCCAGTTTCAACCTGAAGCCATTTGAAAGGGAACTGTTGTATGATATCTGATGATATAGAGGGTCATTCATCATTTGCCCCGGTGGGTATAATCCCATATACTCTTCGTCCAATTCTTCCTGCGTCAAGTTGCATTTGTAGAACGCAGTCAGACGGTATGGTTCTTTCGGGCTACAATTTTTCTCAATGAAATCAATCAGCTCCTCCCAATGCCTCACATCTGTGTACGAAGCTTGGAATTGCATGCTGGATGTCGGGTCATTGTTGCCGTTTGGCACTCAACGAATCACAACCATGAAAGATGTATTTGGCAACTCTGGGACGTTACCTCTCGCTTTTTTGGCCGTGCGATCTCCCAAATCCGTCGCTGGTCGCTTGTTGCCTCGCCTTCCCTTTTTCCTCGCCTCCCGAACCTCGCTTGCACATTTCTTCAGGAACATCTCCACCCATTGTCCCCGAATCCGTTCGGCATTATCGAAATTTTCCAAAGGCCGCCATGTCTCGAAAGTCTCTAAAAAATCTGCAACCGCTATCTCCCAGCACAGGGGTCCATTTCGCATCTGTTTCAAACGGTTCTTTCCCGGGATAATAGACCAATGCTTCTTCTCGAGAAACCCAGCTACCCATACTTTCTTCCACTTGTTGAAGGCACTAAAGTTGGGCTGCCCCATCCTTTTGGCAAATTGCTTCAATGAGAATTCCGTTTGCTTCAAGCTAATTGGGGGTTTGCCTTCATCCCCGCCCAAGTCCGACAAATCATCGCTCTCAGCATCTGCATCGAATTCATCATCAGAAATCTCTGGTAATGGGGGCAAATCCGCAATCCCTGCCACCTCTGTCCTGCGTGGTTCCGCTGCCGGCTGAAATCGTTTCGTTGGGAGGCTAATGGGAGGTCTCCCAGGTGCCCTGGGAAGTTGTCCGTTTGGAGTAGAGGAGGACGATGTAGGCCGATTGACTGGATTGTTTGCAGCCGGTGCTGCAGGCACTCAAGGTGCGGCTGGAGATGACGGCCCCTGTCCGGTGAATTGCTGAGGGGGGAACACTTGAGGTCCACCACAGCCACCTTGGGGGAAGTCGTATCCTTGCCACGATGGCCCACAACTCAGATATCCTTGGGTTGCCCCACCAGAGCTTTGTTGCGAGCTTGGTGTCATGTTGAATGGAGCAGGGTGGGAAAACTGCGGAGCGCCTGGAAATGGTGGCTGCGAAGGCGGGTAGCTATACCCCTGTTGAGGTTGAATTTGAATCGGCGGATGCCCGAATTGAGTGTCTCTGCTCAGTGTATTTCCAGCATTATTGTCAGCTGCTCTCACATTGTCTTCTGGGCATTGTTGTGAGCCAAACAGGCCGCCCGGTGGAGCCATATTGGTTGTCTTGGGTGGAGATCCGTTCGTCGACATTGTATGTGAACAAATGATAGTGGTAAACAAATTATCGGTTCAATTGGTGATTTCGAATGAAGGGGAGTATGGTTGAGAATATTGAATGTAGCAGTGACCTTCGGCGGAATGAAGGCCTCTTATATCCATCTTATTTGTCCCAAACTGTGGTGTTTCACTGCACCTTTGATCCATGAAACCCGGCTGAGAAAAAGATATCATAGTCACACACATCCTGCCTTTCTTTGTTATATGCTCGAATTCGTATACTAGAAAGTTGGATAGAAGCTGACCTTTGTTCGGTTCATGACTGTAACGATCATAGAAGGGATTCAACATGATATCTCCAGGAAACCAACAAGAACTATATCCGGTTGGAAGGTTAGCATGACTAGGCATCTTACACTCCAAATGTATGTGTATGACCTACTGCTTCATTCAATATGAGGCCTGTTAGTGGAGCAGCAACATTGATTGCTTTTTTTTGAGCTCCTTGTGCAAACTTCGTTGTCTCCTATGGATCCACCTACCGGTCAAGGATCGTTACTGATGAAAACTTTCTACCAGCCTATCAGTTCTCGATGATCATCGAGCGGGCATACAGCCAGCTAGGCAACTTACCTATTCATTCATTGTATCGAGCTGATATTATCCGCTGCTTGAAGCACGAGCGTACACATAATCTGCACAATGCCGCAATGACGTAGTATATGATAAGGCCGATCGTACTAGCACCTGATGGAGAGTATTGAAAGTTGATTGCAATGATGACAAAAGAAACTTTCTCTGCTAACGATTTTCAGTAGATATTATCCTAGTTTGTGAAGAAAACTGATCGTGAGGTGACTTTGTTTTACCCCTCCTCTACATTTGGTGGGGTGTAATGCGGCTTTCAAAGTGATACGCTAACCTGAGTTAGCTCGCTTTCAAACAAATATCCCTGAGGCTCACATCCAGCAACAAACCATACCCTCTAAACCATCATCGAGATTTGTCAGAAAACTGAGCGTTTCTCAAATATGGTCAACACTCGCTGGAAACATGTCAAATGCTTCATTTGCAAAAAGAAATTATGCAAAGAGAACCGACTGGAAGCTCACTATCAACAATATCACCCAATATCGATGAATGAAGGGCTATTACCCAACGGGATTATACCACCTGCCGGCTGGGATCACCCTGAGCCATTATGGTTTGACTACAGTACGTGCACCTGAATGCCATCGACAAGCTGTCAATTAATGATCTACTCTTAGACAACGTACGGGGTGCACCACCACCGGAAGATACTCCCAACAAAGAACCTATCGACTCTCAGCAGCCTGATCTCACCTGTACCCCTGATCCAACCAAGACAAAGGCTCATAGGCAGGTAGTTGGACTGGAAAATGCGGGGGGGAAAGCGTATGGCAAAGCAACTGGATTGTACAACAAGCATTGAAAGTACTCAGAATGATGGAATCCATGGCATCCATTTCTGTCTGCACACGACTTTCAGCAAGCTCAGTCGTTTAGCCAGCAAACGAAAACCTGGATAGATCAACATCTCAGGTGTGGACTGGACAACTTCAAAATCGAAACATTCCATTGAGCTGATGCTCTTCGAAAGCTCCTCTCTGAACTCGATTTCGGGCTCGGCGATGACAGTTCCATTGAAGATGACTCACATATCTTCGGAACATTATACTACAGGGATATTTTCAAATGTATCTAGTTCCTTTTGGCACATCTCCCATTTCAGGCGCACTTCGATTTTGAACCGGTGCACCTCGCTTACTCCGAGGGTCGTGGAATCTACAGCTAGATGAATATGCGCGATTGGTGGTGGGATGCGCAAGATCAACTTCCTGCCGGAGCGACCATTGTGCCAGTCATATGTGCATCCAACAACACTCACTTGACCAACTTTTCGGACGATCAGCATGCCTGGCCGCTGTATCTCACAATTGGCAATATTCGAAATAATATCCACCGCACACCAAAAAAGCGCGCCTGGATTCTTGTCGGGCTGATCCCATGTCCCCCGAAAGGTGCCAAGAACATTGAGGAAGCATGTAATTCCGCATTTGGAACTGTGCTGTCTCAACTGAGGCATCTTGACATCACTGGCCCCGGCTTGAAATGGGATTGTGCAGATGGATTCCAGCGACAATGTTACCCTCTGTTGGCTGCCTGGGTCGGGGATTATCCGGACCAAGTCATGGTTGCTCAAGTCTCATATGGCTCATGTCCGATGTGTGAAATTCCTAAATGTGCGCCGATGGGGCATTCAACGTTTCAACCACTCGATAACTCAAGAGACCAGCATATCTACTCCCAGCTGCTGGAGGACAATAATATTCATGCTCTGCACACTCTTGGTGTCCGCCAAATCCGCAACCAGTTCTGCCAATACACTCTCTGCAAAGTCTATCGGCTTTGGCAGCCTGATGAATTGCATCAGCTGCTCCTGGGTTTAGTTAAAGACTTATTGCACTGGCTGCTCAAATACCTGAAAGGTAGAGATGTCAAGGATCAATTTGACAATCGATTCACATTGGTGCCACAATATCCCGGCTTCCAGCACCTCTCTAAACTATTCGATTCATTGAAAAGCGGCACCCTGCAAGGTAAAGAGATCCGTGGAATGATCAGAACACTGGCAGTGAATTGCACTCCATTTCTTGACTGCGACAGAAAACGCCTCCGATGAAAATGTGATGGGAGCAGTGCGGGCATTATGTGAATTCTCTCTCCTTGTTAGGCAACAAAATCACTCTGATCTATCCCTCACAGCACTACACGATGCACTGAAGCGATTTTACCAGAAGAAAGGTATTTTTCGAGAACTGAAAATGTCGAAGTCTGCGAAGGCCAAAGTGGATGACTTGTTGGCAACGGAATCCCATCAGTTACCCAAACAAAAGATTCATAAGATTTGTGCTGCAATGGAGGCCCTTGTATATGGGGCAGAAAAGGTTTCCACAACAAAACGTAGGCAATTTCAGGTGCGCCTGAACAGAGCCCGACAAGGGGCAGCCACTTGGTCAGATGCTGATCGTCAGAAGGCAATTGAGCGAGTGGAGCGCGAAATCCATCAAGTGACACCTGCTAAACGCAAGCTTTTCGATAAATTATTCCAACGTTACGAGCGACAACTATTGCAGGAAGTCGGGATCAAGGCAACCGGTCCCAGAAGCAACTTCGACTAAGAACTTGCCCTAAAGAAAACTGCCGCTGAAGACGAGGCATACGCAGCGGCAAACATGACTGCCGACAAGCAACTGCAATTGCGCCTCCGCCTATCCGATGCTGAGACAGAATCCACGACCTGGAGCTTGGCTGATACGGAGCGTATCTCTATCCAGCTGGAGAGAGAGATTTATGGCATCACCTCGAATGAACAGAAGGGGTTCAAGACGGAATTCTCCATCCGTTTGATTGAGTTTGAAGCTTGGTGGGAGACAATCGGCATTCAGGCGCTCCGGAAATCCATTGAACAGCACATAATACATTTCGGATATCCAAAGATGCATCTTGTGAGCCATATCTCAGAATCAATTCGCCAAATGGGTTCAGGTGACAATTTTACCACTGATATTTCTGAACGGCTATATATCGCCAATGTGAAAGAGGCATATTGATCTAGCAACAAACTCACTTGCATTCGACAGATGCTTAAGCACAATGACCGGTGTACCGGTCTTGACTATATGGAGGAGACACTGTCATATCTTGCACTCGAAGGCTAGTATGATATTGACTCTGCGAAAGTTTTCAACATACTGTCCGCTACTGATACACCGCGAAGTACACGCAGAGCCCAGCTGTTACATCTCCAAACAATCCAAGATGAGCCCATTATCCGCCCTGTAGCAAAGCAGGTATATCTTTTGAGAGAAACACATGTCCACAGAGTGTGCAGAAGTATCAAATTAACCTCACGCAGAGATGCATCAGAAGATTTCGGAATTCCCAACTTTGGACAGCTATTCTGCGCGCAAATTGAAGAGGAATGGGGACACGAAGTTAGTGGACTCGTGCTCGGATATAATCAGAATTTACTCTTAGACCGTACATTGATTAAACTGCAGAATGTGCTGTTATAGTACCATCAACCATTTCACAACCCGACTTCTGTTGAGCGTGTGGGAGTTGATTACAAGGTAGAATATACCAATGCCAACCAAGGGATCATGCCTGAAGCTCATAACGTCTGTGTGCAGTATACGCAAAGTGAAGAGAATGATCTTGATAACACTTTCCAAGGTCGAATTCCTTGTTTTCCTGTATTATACTTCAGCTGGACTCCACCGAATCAGATCCTCCAATTTCAGGAGTGCCTGCCAGCCAGGAAAGCAATATCAACCTTTTCTAAGAGGTGCAAGATCACTCAGCAATGGGTATTACATCCTCAAGCTCAAGAATACGCGGTGGTGATTCCAACAAAGTACACAGATCTTCATGGTTGGGCTGATTGTGTTGACGGTTTCATCCGGGTTGTCAAACAAACGAATAAGATGCATATTGTACCTGCTGGAGCAATAGTTGGGCCGGCGCATTTCGTCCGGGAGAATGCTGCATTGGGCGGCATGGATAGCGTATGGCTTGTAAATAATCATGTTAATTTAGATACCTACTGGACTGAATATTAATTTAGATTAGAATGCCTGATTCAGCTGTATAGCTGTGAGATCGATTATCGAATTTTACTATTCGATACAGACATTATATAATTATCACTCCCGGAGAGTCAGGCTCCAGGTGCACCGGAATCGTCTTGGAGATGAGTGTCGCAGTCCCAGCAACTCCGAAATTTGACCAACTTAAAGGCATGATTTTATTGCATTCTGAAGACGACTTCATACTCTTTAGAATATTCTTGTATTCTGTTCCGCTACTTTAGAAGCATTGACGAGCACCTGAAGTACTCCCAGAGTACCTCAGAAGCACATCGTTTTGCATTCAGCCTGTTCGGGAGTGTCTGGGAGCTTCTAGAAAGATCGGTGTGGCTGTTCCAAATAGCTCTGTCACTGAGTTATGACATCCGAACCATGTTACATTTTGCTGATATGGTTCCCGAAGACGAGTTTGGATCAGTTGGAGCGAATATTGAACTACTCGAAACTAGAATCCATACCGATACGAATCCCGTAGATGCTGATGTAGCAGGAGTAGGGACTCAGCTACAATTACCTGAAGCTGTGCTACAAGTATTAAGATCAGGCGTGAATATCTTGCAGGGACAAGATGCTCAGATCTTACAAAAACCCAATGACATTTTTATTACTCATAAAAATGAAATGGAAGTCATGAGTAAAAGGATTACTGATAACGCCAGCCAAATTCTCGGAATAAAGGGAACAAATATCGGCATCCAAAAATCCTTGATGGACATGAATTCAAAGATTCAAAAAGTTAATGAGGTACTGGATTCCATTGAGAACTCGCTTAAAGATGTCCCATCAAAACAAGAGTTAAGAGAGCATGCAACAGCTTTGGACGAAAAGATAGTTCAGATGCGGAAAGTTAATACAGGATTAACTACTGTTACGAAAGGATATAAGTTCTCAGAGTCCTCGCAGTATAACTTCCGCCAGCAGGTGCTGCATGTGGGACGATCAACTACAATACATCCCAACAGGCAGAGGTATTTTGGTAGTGATGCATTGAGTTTAAGGAATACTGAGAGTGGTTAGAAAGAATCAGCGGAGGAGCTGGAAGTGAAGGAGCAGCCGATGGAGCAGCCGGAGGAGCAGCCGAAGGAGCAGCCGGAGGAGCAGCCGGAGGAGCAGCCGGAGGAGCAGCCGGAGGAGCAGCCGGAGAAGCAGCCAGAGGAGCAGCTGGAGCAGCAGCCGGAGGAGCAGCCGGAGAAGCAGCTGGTGGAGCAGCCAGTGGAGCAGCTGGATATGCAGCTGGTGGAGCAGGAGACCCACCGCCTCCAGGATCAGGTCCACCATCATATCATGGCAACAACGGCAATAATCCCTGGATAAGTGGAAGGCAACAACGAATAAAGGAATTACAATATGTGAAGCCACTAAAGATTAAGGAACCAAAACGGTTCGAAGCCAAGCCAGGAGATAATTTTGATACCTGGTGGATAATAGTGGAAGTTTATATCCGTGATCAACCCGAGAAGTTCCCCAAAGATCAACAAACTATTGATTGGATTGGTTCGTTAATGGATAGATATGCGGTGGCCTGGCATATCCAATGGATACAAGAAACTCCCAGTGGGAAACATCCAAAATTGATTACATGATATGTTCACGCTTTCAAATTTCGGTTCGAAGATAATGATGCGAAGAATGAAGCCTATGCTGACATAGAAAAAGTTAGGTATGACAGATGCATTAGAGATATGTTCACGCAAATCCAAATCTACAACGATAAGGCCATGATTTCTGGTGCCGCATTGAAAAAGATCATTCCCCACTGACTTCCACATAAGAGTTTGGAACAGATGCATATGGTCAACTTGAATTGAAAAACTGACGACGAAATAATCAGTACTATAACCAATGCCGGGAGGACCGCAGAAAAATGGGATGTAGCGAGATAGAATTTTGGGTTTGAGGAAACCTATTTCTGAAGTAAGCAAGGAATCCCAGAAAAGAAATGGATTCGATAAGGAAACTCGATTCGATAAACAAAAGCGTTTCAAAAATACATTCCAAGGAAGAAGCAACGACTGGTCAGGCGGAAAGTTCAAGACCAGTAAAACATTTAAACCAAGCATTAAGTGCAATAAAACTTAAGCAGTACAAACGTAAGGCATTGATAAATCCGAATTAGACCGAAGAAAGGCGACAGGAGAATGCCAGAGATATGCATGGCCTGCAGATTGGAAATGTGCCCACAAGACAATGGACAGTTTCCGATAGGCTAGGAAAGAAGTAGGAATGGCGCCTTTTTCTTAAGGCTAAAGAATACCGGAAGCTCAAGGTTGGAGCTTACGACCAGGAGGAAGAATTGGAATCGGAGATAGATCTGTATACTACAGATGAAGAAGATTCTGATATGACCAAGGAGAATTTCAAAAAGAAATCAGGACAAAATTCCAACAATAAAGAATTACAGAAGGATTTCAAAGAGGAACAAGACTCCGAACAGGAGCGGAAATTACAGCAAGATAGAAATTGGTGCGATTCAGATACTGAAATTGAATAACGCCATATTCCGCTTAAGGTGGCAAATGAATATTTTAACATACCAATCTGTGATTGGAAGACTATTTTTATTTTTTTTCCCTTCTGAGGATGACTGGAAGATCAAAACTACTGGTCAGTAAGGGGATACGATTACATTCATTAGGTACACAGTTACTCAACTTCCTCGCACTATCCCGTTATGGATACACTATTGTCGAAAGGATAGCGATGTTGAAATCAAAATCAATAGACAAGCATGGGCCTAATACCAAAAAATCGAATACTTCTACTGATTACATCTTGTAAGAGCCTATATGGCATAAAAACATTTCGAAGGTATGACCTACAAAGATCGGGAAGCGACCAATATATACATTCTTTATTGACTACGATAATGTTAGGGGTTGTCCTTTAGCTGCGATAATAATACTTGATTATAATACAGGATGCAAACATATGTACGATATGCATAACACCTATGCATGTATTATCCAAGTGGTCCCTAATATGCTCGGTAGTGGGAGGTCATATTTGTCGTGTGAATTGTGGGCACTTCGTTGACGCCTGGATACTCTGTGGGACAAGCTTGATAATCATGCACGGCAGTTGAGAGTCAGTATGCAATTAAGAGAACTCTTCTGCCCTACCTGTAACAGGCAAGGACTCGGAGAGGCATGTTCCGGTCTGGAGATTAGTCTTGACATTAGCATGACATAACTGAGGGATTAGTGACGTAGGCACAGGCCTAGAGCGAGCACTACTGGTTGACACGTGTAGTCTGGATCGCAATGTAACCTTGTATTGGATACGAGCTTAAGCGTCAATAATTTACGTAGGCATAGTATTGGTTGGTCGCCGATTGAATCTATGATGCAATTAAATAACTCATTTGCATAGGGGATTCAAGAGGCGATAAGCATGATCAACTTGGTTGGTAGATGTTCCAACTACTGACTTTTACGATTGCAAAAGATGTCTCAGTTAAGAAAGGATAAGGTGATATCGTGCGATAGATTGCCTGATTTTTATCAGGAGCGTAATGCGTTCAAACCACATTGCAAGAATGCGATTACCTGAGGGTGTCGTGGCAAGTCATCACCGGGCACTAAGGGGGCTTTGCCGAGATAACGCTATCATTCCTGTGGAAGAACGAGGGCTATAAAGAGCCAGCATTGGTCGAAGGAATTTGAAGGACAAGCAGCTTTCAAAGAACACCGAAGACGATCTTAAAATATTATTAAGAATTCTATCTATAAAACATTATCACCATTTCTACTCTTATCCAGCTTCGTGATCAGGTTACGTATGTCCGGCCAACACTTGAGACAATCCGAATACCCTCTACAAAAGATTGTCGGATTATTTGGAGAGTTACTCTCCCAACTGGCCGAAGCAGATATAACCCACACCTACCGAGTGTATTTTGTTTTTGCAAACTCGAGAGTATCGACTTCCTGGTGTTGAGGTACTTGAACTGTTAGGGGTTCTCCCTTAGCAGTGATAATGGTACTTGAACAGGACTAGGAAAGTACATACTGTACTGAGTCTTTCAAGTAAAGCCAGCGATATGCCTTTTAGCAGGGGTTCAAATTAGTCACGACAAGTTTTTAAGCAGGATCAGTCAGAGTGAGCCGAGAACCGCTTAGGGCATCTTTCATTCCTCGATACTCTGCGGGACATGCATGGGTATCATGCACGGCAGTTGTTAGTTAATGCAAGTAAGCGGGCTCTAATCCTTCTTCTCTGTAACGGGTTGGGTAAAGGTGCGGCACATCCCGGTGTAGAGGACTCACCTCCACCTAAGCATGATGTAACTGAGGGATTTATGATGTTTTGCTAAGCCAGAAGCGAACACCTTGCATTGAATTGCATGAGTATGGATCGCAATGTATAATACGTGTCATAATCTACTTTGTTACAGCATGGAGTGGTAACCATTAAGCCTGTAACCAACTACCGAATAAACTCAAGATAATGCGAGATGTCAAAGGTGAAGAAATGGTCTGATTAATGAGCGAGATGATATCATGCATGAACACAATGACAAGTGGGATTCGTGGCGGCCTCTACCAAGGCATAATCGAAATATAAAATCCACAGATACGTGGCTATCATTGAGAGATTTAATCATAGTCTGATAAGGGGATCGAGAAGGCTATAAAGAGATCATGTTGTTCAGGAACAAAAGGGAACATCGGACATGAGAACGGAAAAGCAAGGACGATACCAACCAGTGCAGCAATATGCTTACTTATTATTGCGTTTTTATGATACATATACCTATTATTCGATACCTAAGAATCTATTAGCTTTGTGTAGCGGCAGCCCCGCACCTTATGGTTACGAAAGAATACTTATGACCCTTACCTTCGAGAACGATAACAACCTTATTGTGTACGCTCTGGAAAAGATCATATCTTACGCTAGACAACATCAGTACATTATCGTAGCTCAGAGTGTTTGGTGGCTAGCGTCAATTATTGGAATTACGCAAGGATTGGCCATTCATATCAATAACCTTAATCGCAGATTGGGGATCGCATTACGGAAGGTTGAATATCTGGAGAAAAATATATCTAACCAAATCGATACAAGTTATAGCAGGAAAAGAGTATCTACAATGCCTCGAAATGTCCAAGGGGATTGCAGATCGGATTCTGTACCCGGCAATATTCATCCCGATAGAGTAAGTCAGACTCAATTGACAATCCAGGATATTGGCTGTTCAGAGTTTGACCACTCGGAACTTGTTCCGCTACTGCAGATTATCAGGAACTCTGAGCAGTTCATTCAGACTTCCCGCAAGGAAAGGATAGAGTTCCATAAGCAGAACAGATCGACCAGTTATCTAAGACTAGGACCGGCCACATTATCCCATTGGGATCTACGAAGAAAGCGCTACAGAAGGCGGGCAAATTAAAACCATATTCCCAAACCGAGGGAATAGAGTTAAGCGAAATAGAAAGAAGGAAATCAGCAGGCGAGTGTTTGCGCTGTTCCTGGCCAAGTGAAAGGAAAGGCAACCATTGGGTCAAGGACTGCATCAGGCCAATTAAAACGGTTAAGGGAACAGCCGGTTTTCCAAATGGCAAGACGTGTCAGAGAAATATTCTCCCTTTGAATTCCGATGAAGAGGTTTAGGATCTACGGCCGTGGACCTAGTACTTACCTTAGTATCAATGGATACTTAGTGGAGTTACTTAGGGTAAACACCCCCGTAACAGTATAATAAATAAACTTTACGCTCCTAGGTTTATTATATATGCAAGAAGAAGAGTTCAAGTCATATATGGGACTTAAGAAGCAAGGGGCTCTCTTATTGCGACCACCTAAATACGGATTGGTAGTTGTATCAACCAAACTACAAAACCTTACAGTTACGTGACCATTTAGGATATCGGGTACAACGCGTGAATATCTTAACCGGCACCATGATATTCCAGAATATTATAAAGGACCTAATATCCTAGAACGACAAACTGAATATTATCAACAAGATACAATATCTGATAAGCTATCAGAGGTTATAATATTCAGACGGAAGTAACCATATGTGTTAGGGGTCCCCTCCTAGCAGTGTTAATGGTTCAGTAAAACCCAAGGGGTTATCACCATGTGGCGTGATCCTTTAGCGGGGACATGTTAAGCACATCTCGATTGGATAAGTCATTACGGCTTCGCGGAGTCATTGAAAGCGAAGTGCTGCGGCAGCTGATTTGATGATGCAACAACTGCCAGGTACACTCCCGTTGTGCATGTTGTTTCCAACCAGATTCATTCTTAGATACTATGCGGTTGTACAAAGTACACGGCAGTCGTGACATGAAAAGGTTCTGCAGTTTCCTTAATTGGATGTGCGGCATGCCCGGGTTAAGGAACACCTTATCACGCAAGAACTGAGGGAATATGGCGTTGGCAAGCTGCCTAAAGCAGACATCTGGCATTGAGTTGAGGAGTTGGATCTGCAATGGATTAATCCAGGGCTTTATGGGGATTGCGGCCTTGTGATTAACGCGCATAAGTTCTACGTTGGCATAGCACCGGCTAAAGCGCCCGATAAGACTATGAGCTGTCAGAGATGATATCAAAGGCAGAGACGTGGCGCCGTAGGAGGGCACTTTCCAACTACCGACCACCACCCATCGGAGCGAGATGTCAAAGTTGAAGTTATGGTCTGATTCTGAGATCAGGAGTAGCCATGCATGGACACGTTGACTTGGCGGAATACGGGTTCATGTCCGATACGTGCATTCAAATAAGACACAAGGGTATCTAATGGGCAAACAAATAAGTCCCACAGATACGTGGTTATGATATAGCGAGGATCATGGTCTCAGTTGGAATTCAAGGGGATGTCCAAGAGGCTATAAAAAGGCCATATTGTTCCGGCAATGAAGAAGACAAGCTCGAATAGCTAGAGAGAAAACGATACCTACCAGCGGAGAAATATCCTTATTTATTATTGCATTTTTATGATACCCATACCTATTATATCTATACCTAAAATCTATTAGCTTTGTGTAGCGGCAGCCCTGCACCATTGGTATCCACGAACGGGTTATGACGATTACCTTCGAAAACGATAACGACGTAATAGTATATGCTTTGGAGAAAGGTATCTCTTACGCCAGAAGAACACAGCTGATCTTCGTAGCACAGTGTGTCTGGTGGTTAGCATCGATTATCGGACTCGAACAAGGATTGGTCAATTACATCGACAATATACAAACCAGACAAAAAGTGAACGTCCTCCCGGGAAAGGCACTAGATAATAAGAAGACTATATCACCAGTACCTAGAGATATTCAAGAGGATAAGAGACAGGATCAGATACTTATGGAGTGCGAAGAATATCTTCAGGAATCAAGACGGTTACGAAGTATTGCCACCCGGGGAGTGGATAAATCAGTTCGAACGGGTCAAGTCGAATCCACGAGGGTTTCTAATAAATTCTTGAAGAAAGCAGATCGAAAAGGACGAAGAAATCCTAAGTCAGATATTTGCCAGCCTCAAAGGGTTGAGAAAAACAGGAGGGCTAAAGTCTTCCACCGGACGGAAGGAATCGACGAAGCAGAGATCCAGAGAAGGAAATCAGAAGGAGAGTGCTTGCGCTGTGCTTGGCCGGCTGATAGGAAAGGAACACATAAGGTTAAGGATTGTATCCGATCTATTAAGTTGGAAAGGGGAACAGCTTCCTATCCTAAGGCAAAGGAATATCAGAAGATTAAACGGGCGGATATACAATCATCAATTACAGAAGACAGTTCCGGAACCTCGAGTTCTGAAGAATCTTCCGACTATTCATTATAGGATATAGGATCTACGGCCGTACGCACCAGAACGTATATTAGTACTTTATTTTAAAGTACTTTATTGAGGTGTTGTTACCCCCGTAACAATATGTTAATTAACATTTTCAGTTTGGCCGGATAAACGCCTAACCTATTCAAATACGAGCCTCTGAATATATTCGGATCGATAGACACAATTTTATCCAAAAAACCACAAAGCAACTGGAATAACCCATTATTCTACACTGAACCTGAGACACCTAAACCTTGGGTTCAATATTATCGAGAATCAGCCATTAACGGCGAGTTACTTACGATTGACGATTCAGTATTCAAAGACCACTGGAAACAATATCACTCGTGGGCAGACGAGTGGGATTGTGACTGCAAGGAGGGGGATAAGACCAAGTGGTGTGATTGCGGCAACTATAAATTATCGATACAATGCAGCCAGTGGTAGATCTTACGTGCCCTTTGTTGGACCAATTATATGATATATTGATTATTATTTTACCTGCAATAATAATGATTCAATTTCGAAATTTCATTGAGCAATCAATGCTCATGCGATATTACCGATTTTATGAACAAAATTGTGTATCGCTTCAACAAGAATGGAGGATTCATTTCAAGGAATTGATTCAAATCATGTATGCGACAATTGATAATTATATACCTCGCGATTGCAGCATGTCTAACGAAGGAAAGGATAGCGGTTATGCTGACGGCTATAACCAAGGACTCTTGGCAGGGCACAATAATGGCTGGGACGAAGCCAAGGAATATTACTAGAGAATATTTGAAAGGGAGCTTGCAGAAGCAACGCAGCAATGGAAAAAAGAAGGTGCGAATAACGAGTATTCTGAGAAGATAGCGGAAGAATACGAGGAGCCACAACCAGATGACGAATGGTCGTCCTATGGACAGAAGCAAGACTCAAACCGGAATGAGTCGAGGGAATGGTTTGAGAATTAGTCCGATGATGAGCTCAGGGATGCCGTCGAACTAGGAAGTTGTTCTACTGCAGATTATGAGATAATTGCTTTAGACATCTAGGATGTGACTTCTAAGAAGTTATGAAAGATCATCAGTTGACGTTAGAGACCATGGTACAAAGAAATATTAATGATACCACCATCACTTCCATAATGGTTGCCTTATATTCTCGTATATTACTTCGGTAATAAATATCTTTAATATTATTTCTTCGATATTACCTTCATATATTACTGCGGTAATTCATATCTTCAATATTACTTCTTCGATATTACCTTTATGTATTACATCGGTAATTTATATCTTCGATATTACTTCGTCGATATTACCTTTATATATTACTTCGGTAATTAATATCTTCGATATTACTTCGTCGATATTACCCTTATATATTACTTCGGTCATGTATATTTTCGACATTACTTCGTTGATATTACCATCAGATATTATTTCAATATTTGTAATTTGTGTAAATGGTATTTGAGAGAAACGAGTGATAATTATGGTGGTATTTGAACAGTTACCATAGAAAGAGAGTGACAGGTTATGATGTCAACTGGAGATTGGCCATAAAGAGAAAGGGGTAAAAATACTTCAATTAATTCGAATTACCTTCGACAAGGAGAAACGAAGACATGTATGATGTCTTCAGGTTTTCTCATCAACATTCGAATTACCTTGGACAAGGAGAAACAAAGACATGTATGATGTCTTCAGGTATTCTCATCAATATTCGAATTACCTTCGACAAGGAGAAACGAAGACATGTATGATGTCTTCAGGTATTCTCATCAACATTCGAATTACCATCACTAAGGAGAAAGGAAGACATGTATGATGTCTCCAGGTATTCTCATCAACATTCCAATTAACTTCACTAAGGAGAAACAAAGACATGAATGATGTCTTCAGGTATTCTCATCAACATTCGAATTACCTTCACTAAGGAGAAACAAAGACATGTATGATGTCTTCAGGTATTCTCATCAACATCCGAATCACCTTCACTAAGGAGAAACAATGACATGTATGATGTCTTCAGGTATTCTCATCAACATTCGAATCACCTTTGACAAAGAGAAACGAGGACATGTGTGATGTCTTCAGGTGTTCTCGATACGCATAAATACATTATAAAATTAAGTATTACCTACTCAATCATAAAACTTAAGTACAGTCGTAATTAGGAATGTTTTGATTACAACCTGATCATCGGAATAACAAAGCTAAGTATCTCTTACGCAATTACGGTTCGTAATTATAGTTACAAGTAGTTACTACCTTTATAATAGAGGCGAGTATATACTATGCTATACTCAGGTACTTTCTCATATGAGGGCTTGGGATACCTTTATCTTATTCAACATAATCAATCGAGTAATAAGTGATAAATGAATGAAGGCTTATACTTGACACCTTAGAAGCATGTCCATATAGGCTCAAGTACAGCATGATTTTGCTTATCGATTATTATAAGAAACATTATGAGTCGGAACTTGAGGAGACATAACTAAATAATTCCAGGGGTGTCCTAAATTGTCCTATCTGACCCTCTTGCGGGTGATTCTGTCAAGGCGAAGATAGTCAATCGTTTAGAACATTTCTTGAACATTTGGATATAATTCTGACAGCTTTTTGATTATAGTTTATATGTACACGTCGGAGTATTTTAAGTCAACACCTTGAAAACTGCGCTTATTTGAAACATGGGAGTAAATGGACTATATGACATATATTAAGTCAAGATTGAATCCATGCATGAGTATGGTACTTAAATTTACCTGTGGAGTAAATGAATAATTGATTCTATGTATCCATTAGTAAGATACGTTGACAGCCTAGAAACTGCGTATAAATGAAACATGGAAGTAAATGGTGAAGGATTTATATGTACCACTGGAAGAAATGGGTAGTGCTACAAGTTATTCTGATCACTCTCAAGTGGTATTGGAACAAGTATACGAGCAATTGTTTACTGTTCTTAACGAAAATAACGAAGCTTGTTAGTAGACAAAGAAAAATATATTCTGAAAGACGGCAGAGATCATTGGGTCACCATGCCTAGAAAAGAGGGTGATGTTATGAGACTCAAAGTCTAAGAGATGGGAAATAATTATACAACGGTTTTAAAATTGACGTTCTATTCAGAAAGAATTTTTACTGTTGTGTCGATGGACGATAAAACATTATACTAATAAAGCTATAAAAGATTTAAAAGAAAAGAACACTTGTGATGTGCAGGAAAGAAAAATATGAATACTTCTTACGACAGAGCATCGTTGAGGTCACCGAGCTTAGAGAAGGGGGTGATGTTAGGGGTTCTCCCATAGCAATGATGATGGTACTTGAACAGGACTAGGAAAGTACATACCGTACCGAGTCTTTCAAGTAAAGCCAGTAATCTGCCTTATAGCAGGGGTTCATATTAGTCGCGAGAAGTGTTCAAGCAGGATCAGTTGGAGTAAGCCAAGAACTGCTTAGGGCTTCTTTCATTCCTGGATACTCTGCGGGACATGCATGGGTATCATGCATGGGAATTGTTAGTTAATGCAACTAAGCGGGCTCTAATCCTCCTTGTCCGTAACGGGTTGGGTAAAGGTGTGGCAGACCCCGGTGTAGGGGACTTGCCTTCACCTAAGCATGACGTAACTGAGGGATTTATGACATTTGGCTAAGCCAGAAGCGAACACCTTGCATTGAATTGCATGAGTATGGATCGCAGCGTATATTACGTGTCATGATCTACTTTGTTACAGCATGGAGTGGTAACCATTAAGCCTGTAATCAACTACCGAATAAACTCAAGACAATGGGAGATGTCAAAGTTGAAGAAATGGTCTGATTAATGAGCGATATGATATCATGCATGGACACGATGACCAGTGGGATTCGTGGCCGCCTCTATCAAGGCGCTATCTAAATATAAGACGCACAGATACGTGGCTATCATTGAGGGATTTAATCACAGTCTGATCAGGGGATCAAGAAGACTATAAAGAGATCATGTTGTTCAGGAACAAGAGGGGGCATCGGACTTGAGAACCAGAAAGCAAGGACGATACCTACCAGCAGAGAAACCTCCTTAAATATTATTGCGTTTTTATGATACCTATACCTATTATTCTATACCTAAGAATCTATTAGCTTTGAGTAGCGGCAGCACCGCACCTTATGCTTACGAAAGAATACTTATGACCCTTACCTTCGAGAACGATAACAACGTTATTGTATACGCTCTGGAAAAGATCATATCTTACGCTAGACAACATCAGTTCATCTTCGTAGCTCAGAGTGTTTGGTGGCTAGCGTCAATTATTGGAATTACACAAGGATTGGCCATTCATATCAATAACCTTAATAGCAGATCGGGGATCGCATTACGGAAGGTTGAATATCTAGAGACGAATACGTCTAACCAAATCGATACGAGTTATCGCAGGAACAGAGTATCTACAACACCTCAAGATGTCCAAAGAGATTGCAGGTCGGATTCTGTACCGAGCAATATTCATCCCGATAGAATCAGTCAGACTCAATTGATGATTCACGATACTAGCGGTTCAGAGCTTGACGACTCAGAACCTGTTCAGCTACTGCAGATTATTAGGAACACTGAGCAGTTCATTCAGACATCCCGGAAGGAAAGGAAAGAGTTCCATAAGCAGAAGCAGATCGACCAGTTATCTAAGACTAGGACTGGCCCCATTAACCCATTGAGATCTATCAAGAAAGTGCTAAAGAAGGCGGGCAAATTAAACCTATATTCCCAAACTGAGGGAATAGAGTTAAGCGAAATAGGATGAAGGAGGTCAGCAGGTGAGTATTTGTGCTGTGCCTGGCCAAGCGAAAGGAAAGGCAACCATTGGGTCAAGGACTGCATCAGGCCTATTAAAACGGATAAGGGAACTGCCGGCTTTCCAAAGCACAAGAAGTATCAGAGTAATTTTCTCTCTTTGAATTCGGACAAAGAGGTTTAGGATCCACCGCCGTGGACCTAGTACTTACCTTAGTATCAACGTATACTTAGTTGAGTTACTTAGGGTAAACACCCCCGTAACATGAACACCAGCGCATCAACATTCCAGGAGTTTGCAGAAGAGTTGTTGCACGACGGGGAAGTCTGATCTTCCTCTTCATTGGTGAAGGGCATTGGAGGAGGTTTGACTTATGGCGCTCTGGCGTTATGGTGCAAGAGGTTGAGTTTCAGGGTAAGATAAGCAAAGAAAGAGATCCTTACATAGGCGGTCGGACTTAATTCAATAAATATTTTATTGATTATTGGGATTAAGAACCCCCGTAACAGATAATCACTATTATCCGCTACGATGTATGCTGGTTTTAGGAAGCACTAGCTTTGTTATTTCCCCTAACGCTTCCAAAGCTTTCAAAATTCTAGTTGTCCAACGAACAAAGAAAGTCAAATCTAAGGATGTTACTGGACGAGAAATTCTTACAGCTGGACTTTATACTATTCCATTAGGCTTCTCCTTTGGAAATCATTGTTCTGATAATCCTGACGATCATGCTTTTGAAGCAATCGCAAAGTCTGCCGATTATGATTCTGTGATTCGGGTGTGGTATCTCGAAAAATATAATGCTCGAGGAACTGCAACCTCTCATCTTCATTTTCCTCCTTGAGGCTCCTCTTGTTATGGACATGAGAAGATACATCCGGAATATTCTATTACTTATGATAAACGAGTGGCGCTGAATAAAAATTCTATACATATTGGCTTTTTACTGGTTGGATTAGATAGGAATCGGTTACGTTTTTAACCCAAACCCAAATTGGCGCTTAGATTTCCTGGGGTTTCCACCCCCATCAGTCGCCCTATCTCTCTCTATTTCAATCTCAGGCTCTTCTGCTTTCATTTGACCCAATTCTTATCTTGTTGCGAATAGAATTCAAGTAGATACAGTGCCTTTTGGCATGGTCAAACCGGCCGCTACAGCACAAAGCATAAGCTCCGCTAGGGTCTGGTGTAAACACACAACCAATTACTTTCTGATCTGACGAGTAGTACAATCTACCCTATCAATGTTTTATAAACTACCAAAGCAATATCACAAGTTTATATTGTTATTTGATCCAGAACATACCGAGAAACTCCCTGATAGCAGAGGTTGCGATCATTGGATTGAGCATATTACTACTGAAGATAAGCTTCGCATGGGGCCTATTTATCAACTCTCACAGGAAGAAGAGAAGATATTGGTTCAAAACCTTGAGAAGATAATAAAAGGGAAGAAAATACGACCATCTAGTAGTTCGGTCGGGTGTCCTATACTATTTATCCCTGAACCAAATTGGATAGGTCTTTGATTATGTGTCGATTATTAACATTTTAATGACCATACAAACAAAGACATAACACCATTGCCAATCATGAACGAATTATCACGAAAAATTAGGAACTGTGACTTCATCAGCAAGGTGGATATGCAGGCAGGATTTCATCTAATACGCATGGCTATGGGTAACAAAAAGTTTACCACGTTCCGAATCAAGTTTGGTCTATATGAATATATGGTTATGCCTTTCGGATTAACCAACGCACCTGCAACGGTTCAGAGAGAAATTAATTCACTATTACGACCATTACTCGGCATGGAACCTGTTATCAATACAAAGCTTTCCATTGACGAAGATGGAGGCATGATAGTCGTGGCATATATCGATGATATTCTTATTGCCACGAAGGGTTCGCTTGAGAAACACCATAAACAGGTTTCCAAAGTATTTCAGTTACTTATGGATAACCATATGTACATTGAAATTGACAAGTACATATTCGATGCAAAGGAAGTTCCGTTTTTAGTATTTATTGTCAGCGGATTAGGACTACAAATGGATCCAGATAAAGCGAAGGCCATAGTTACATGGCCTCGACCTAGCAACAAAAAGGAAGTCCAACAGTTGTTGGGCTTATCGAATGTTTATCGGAGATTTGTTCCAGGTTATACACCAATAGTATTCCCAATCAGGAACCTTCTTGGAGGAAGAAACAATGTGAAATCATGGAATGGTGCTCAAGAGGCAGCTTTCCTGAAGATAACCATTTTGTTTACTTCAGGCAAAACTCCAGTTCTACGACATGAGGACGCTAATTGACCGCCATTCATTGAGACAGATGCTTCAGATTTTGCATTTGCTGGTATACTGTCACAAAAATTCGAGGATGGCAAGTTACGTCCAGTTAGGTTTACTCCAGGACATTATTACCTGCCGAACTAAATTACAACGTTTTCGACAAAGAGATGTTAGCTATTGTCTTTCCCTTCAGACAATGGAGGAATTTCCTTCAAGGAGCAGAACATAAGGCCATAGTCTATTACGATCATCAGAATTTGACCTATTTCATAACCGCCGTCTTGGTCAATAAGAGTCAAGCGCGATGGGCAGAATATATACAACCATTCGATTTCGATTTATACTATCGCTATGCTTCATCAAATCTTATGGCCGACATGTTTTCTCGGTGCCTGGGGTTCACCTCTCGAGAAGGGGGTACGACAGCCTCTGGCAATCAGACATTATGAAGGAAAGAACAGTGGTTAGAAATAGGGGCTATGCAGATCGAGGATGATGGTATTGAATGTATCAAGATAGAAGCAATGGATGTTGAGGAATTGTTACTGGAAGCAAAGGAACGCATTGAGCAGAAAGCAGTACTGGACAAACATTACAGAACGATATGCAAGCATATCAGCTGCGGCAGAAACATGGATAAGGAATATACGACATACAATGATATACCCTGCTGCAAGAATAGACTATACTTACCGGAAGCATTAAGGAAGAGAACTATGAAATCAGAACATGACTCCAAGGTGGCAGGACCTTTTGGACAAGATCGTACCATGAAATTGATATTTAGAAATTTTTCCTGGCCAAATAAGGAAACAGATGTTAGGAAGTACTGAAATGAGTGCAATAACTGTCAATGGACAAAAGCACCACGACATGCAAAGTATGGACGATTACATCCGCTTGACATGGCATGTAAGCCATGAACACATATCAGTACAGATTTTATTGCTAATCTGCCCGAATCTGAGGGATTAACAATGATACTCGTGGTTGTCGACCGCTTTAAAATGATGGCTCATTTTATTCCTATAAAGGAAAAGGATTCTCACACAGTGCCTTGAACACATTTGGGAAATGTATGGAAGTTTCACGGGTTTCCGGAAGATGTGGTTTCAGATGGGGATGGTACTTTTACTGGACAATTCTTTACCGACTCATATGTTTATTTGGGTATTGAGAGGAGTATGAGTATGGCTTATCACCCACAATCAGCCGGACAAACAGAAAGCATAAACCAGGTCATTGAAAGTTATCTGCGGTCGTATTGCAACTACGAACAAAACAACTGGGCATCTATGTTAGCAATGGCAGAGTATGGTTATAATAATTCGAAACATTCCTCTACGAAGATATCTCTGTTTTACACGAATTACGGATTCGAACTAGGAACAAATTGGCCAACGGAGGTTCAGTTCAGAAATCCAATTTCGGAATTATACGGTCATTACATGAACACGGTTCATTCTAAACTGGCAAAGCAATTGGAACAATTGATCGAAGCCATGCAGAAGTAGTACGACAAAATGAGAAAGTCGATGGAGCCTTTTACGAAGGGAGAATTGGTAATGCTTAATAGAAGGAGTATCCGTGCCAAGCATCAATGCAAGAAGCTGGAAGATAAGATACATGGTCCGTTTAAAGTTATAGCTACAGGAAAGAACAGAAGATATTGCACCATTAAGTTACCAGAGTCCTGGCAGATTGATCTGACTTTCAACATCTCGCTATTAGAACAATATTGAGGGTCTGATCTACAGAAACAAGTAGTCAAAATGGAGGCTGACAATGCAGGATGGAAAATGGAATCGATTATCGCAACCGTGCCTTCCGATGACGATCCGAGAAGGCATGTTTATTTGGTGAAATGAGCAGGATATTCGCAAGATGAGAATACGTGGGAAACGTATGAGAATGTGGAGAAATGTTTGATGGATTGGTTAAAAGATTATTACGGTATGAACCCATCGATTGAAAGAGATGGTCGTTATGGAAGGAAGAGACGATAAAAGTTTTGTTATTTTTTTTATTGGAATTATTTCTTTGGTACATTGAGTGGTATCATTTGCTTTTTTACTTGTTATGACGGAGCACCATTGAGGTAACCGGTCCTAGAGAAGGGGGTGATGTTAGGGGTTCTCCCCTGAACAGTGATAATGGTACTTGCGATAGGTTAGATGAATACATGTCATGGTGTTACTTCCAGTATAGTCACGTGATATGCATAACACCAATTCATGACATTGCAAGCAAGCGAGTCTCATGTCCTTTAGCGGGGATACTTGAAAGTCGAGTGTCAATTGGTTAAGTTTCGGCTTAGCGGATTCACTTAAGATGATGCAGTTATAGTACCTGAGCGGAGATATGTAGTATTGGCCGTGCGCATAGATTCCAACCACATTCATTAAACCTGATACTGGTGGGGCTTGTCATAACAGATGCAGCAGTCGATAGTCAATATGTGAGTACGAGGGATCTCTGACATATCGCCTCAGGCGATGAAAGATACCGGGGCACTCCCTGGCCACAGAGAAATGACTCGGCCTAAGCATGACGTGACGGAGGGAATTATAAAGTTGGCTGATGATAAGAGGCCTGAAGATACCCTTCTCATTGGTTTGAGTAAGTATGCATTGCAACGTCAGACTCATACGCGATATGAGCTGACGCAACACGTTCTATTTTGGTATACTATCGGTTGGACGCCAATTAAATCTATGACGCAAGCCGAATAGCTTTAGGGGGAGGCATTTAATTGCGATAAGCACTACCTACCAGGGTCGGTAGATGTTCCAACTACTGGCTCAAAGGATTCCAAGATGTCTAAGTTGAAGTTTCATCTGGCACATTGTCTGACATGATACTGTGAGCTGGATGGCCTGATTCTCATCAGGAGCATAATACTTTAATACCTCAGCTGCATAAGCACGATAACCTACTGGGACGCGTGGTGTGTTATCACTGGGTGCATGATGTGACCGCGAGAACGCTATTATGGGCATTGTAGTCATAGTGTCGAAGTATGGGTGTACAAACACTCGAAGACAAATATAAACAGATGGCATCATCCGAGCGATGAGAAAGGCAGTATCAGCAGCAATCCACAGTCAACAGTCAGAACACCAAAGACGATCTTAAAATATTATTAAGAATTCTATCTATACTTTTAAAAACAATTGCTTGCCTCATAAACACACGTGACTGGGCCTTTTATGCCTGGACATCATTACACACCTGCCGAGTACGCACTGCAACAGAAAGTGGAGAGTTTCAGCAATCTTCTTTCTTCATTGGAAGAGCCCCGTTTGACCCACATCTACCAGGTGGTTGTTCATTTCTGCGAACTTTTGAATATCAGGTGCCTGGTGCTACGATATCTGAACACCGGCACATTACCATTTCAGGAATTTTCTGAGGCCTGGTTGTTTGACCGCGAGGTTTGATTTTCATCAACCTAGGAGACTGCCCTTGGAGAAGGTTCGATTTGAAGGCTCTTGCCAGACGTCGGCAAGAGGTTGAGTTTCAGGAAGAAACGAGGAGAGAAAGAGCAAATAGATAGGCAGTTGTATGTAGTTCAATATATGTTGTATTGATTATTGGCATTAAGCACCCCAGTAACAATCAGACCGACCCTTTATGTCAAACTAGGAATGGTAAAGTAAACCCAATACCTATGACAAAGTCTCAGCTTATGAAGGTTTGAAAACAACAATTGCACATCCAAGCAAATCAGCAGAACATTGCTGAGATAAGGAAAAGCCTAATTGATAGGCATATTAAGGAAAAGGGTCTAGGGCCATGCCAAGTATTTATACATAATAGATAAGCACCCCACTAACACGAAAACCTACATATGAAGCTGATATTATGCTATGCCAGTACGCTGGATCTATAAGTCTATCACCGCTGGATCAAGGTCACCTTAGGGTAACTGCTTCTCATTGAAATGTCAAGCTCTAAACATGCGCTGGCTTAAGGGATTATTGGCATTCGCTGCAGTATAGAAGCCTAAAGCAACACTGCTTGTCAGTTTCATTTAGTATGCACTACTATGCTACATGCATGTCATAATCTACACTAGCAGAGCCTGGGTATAGCCTCAACTCAATATCTAACCCAATCACAAAAGAATCTATTCAATGATTAGGCATAATTATGATTGTTACATGCACTGTTTGGCCACATGCCATCAGATGTTCTTGTTACAGTACAAACCAATGGTGAGATGTTATAGCTAATGTTTGAAGCAGTTATTTTGGCAGGTTTGATATCTTGCAGAGGATGGCCCTTCTTATGAGAGTAGTTCTTTGAAACCACTCAAGCATAAACAAGATAAACTATTGGCAATTTATAGCTATATTAATGGGGGATTTTCCAACTAAGAAATTTCCGTCAGCAAACTGCTTTCAGGTATTCAACATGTCATAGTTAGAAGAGAGTTCAGACAGAGTTTGATCCTGCAGACCTTACTATCTACTTATTTCATTTTACCAGCAATAAGAAGAATAGAGCTCCAGCAGTGATCCACATTGAGACAGTAGCCACAAAGAACACCTTACAATATGATACAGAATTCTAATCATTATTGCTATCTAACCTCTCACCATAAGAGTTCTTTAAATATACAATACACTTAAAGAACACCAAACTTTGCGGGTCAACTTCAATATACTCTATGTCTGCTTCTTGACAGAGAGTATTGAATGCAGAATTAAGTTACGCAGTGTCCATTGTTAGAGACTTACACCATTATCATGCAACTGTCAGATGTGTTGGTAATGCAGTACAAAATTTACACCAAGTATAGCTTGCAGGATTCGAAAACAAGGTTCTCCATTGTGCCAAATCCTGATCTGTTCCAGGTAAATGATTGAGGAGATTGTTCTGGAGGTTGATTGTTCGTCTGAACAATAAGCATATTGGTATGTTCTGGGAAAAAATGGCAGGGAGGTGATCCTTGGGAGAGACAAGAGCAAATGAGAAGAACAATGGTGTTTAGACCATTGTCCTTATTTCAATAACTGTTGTATTAGTTATTGGGATTTAGTACCTCCATAACAGTGAGAAAGTAAAATTAATCACAAGCCATCATTCTTTTTTACAAGCAGCATTTTCTGAACTGGAATCCCCAATAGTGGCATCCATTTTTCCGAATTAGCAACCTCCAAAGGTTACAAACTGGATATGCTATGATGTCTGCTGGAAACCAATCGAAACTATATCAATTGTCAAGGTAAGGACTACTAGATATATTCTGATTAAAATTTGTATGTGTATAATATTCAACTGCAATTACTAGAGAGTCTGAAAGTTGAGTGGCAATTCTAATTGCTTTCTGCTAAGCTCGTTATGCAAAGTTTATTGCCTTTAGAGAATCTATACACCAGTCTAGTATCATTTCTGAAGACATTATTCTACATGCCAATTAGTTCCAAATAATCAGTTAGCATGCATTTGACTGGATAGGAAATATAAATATCATCCAAGGAAGATGATCTATCATTATTGTCAGCTTCCCAAACATGGTCCTTGGGTAATATGAACTGAAGTGTACAGTAAATGTATATGATAAAACAGATAGTGTTGATATCAGCAGCAGTTGATAAGCAGTATATAAATACAGATTGAAGTAATCACAAAAGAAACCACCTGTGCTTTCGTACAAGTCTTGAGCAGAATATGAGTACATTTATATTGCAAAATATGATACATACTTTCTAGTATATACAGATGACTAATTTTAAAGTCACTGGACTTTACAAAACACCCACATTTGTTCAAGCGTAATGCAGTTGGGTATGTGTTACTCATTTCTGAGTTAGCTACCATCAACACTTATTGCTAAGGCTATTAACTATTGCCTTCTGAAGAATCAGTTCGATTAATCAAGTACAATACACTGATTATTTGTCCAATCAAGTCAATGCGCAGTAGAAAGATGCTACAGACTGACTAACCAAAAAGGCATTTTTCAACTACTGATTACTAGAACCAACATATAAAATATATAACTCACTATCAATGTTAGAAGTATTATTACCTACTGAATGTGTACTACATGCAGGCAGGCAATGTTACAAGCTATCATGATTTGACTTGACATGGAATGATAAATGCCATACAATGTGTTAGTCAGCTCAGAATCACATCGCAGAATCCATCCCTGGTTTGCCACCTCCCACAAATTCAAGTGGAAATAAAGTATTTTATCATCGCCAGTATGATCTCACATGAAACTATGATTTGACCGATATACTGGCATATCAGAATATAGACGTAGTTGAAAATGCAAATGGGATACTGCATGGCAATTCAACAGAATTATTCAACAAGCATTACGAATACCAGGAACAATGCAACATATCATCCACAACATGTAAATCGGTCTGCAGGCTATATGGAAACCTCCTAGACAATACAGATGACCTTACCAGTGCATGGACGTGTGGCCACTTGCATCTTGGCCCTCTGACAGTTAAGCAAAGTGCTCTCGGACTGTGCAATAGGATTGTGAGGTGTTTCTGAGAACACCACCAATTTCGAAGGTGCATCTGGAATGCTCCAATATTGGACTTGTACAATTGCCAAATTTTGGAGCAGCTGGAACTTCTACACAGGTCTGCAGAAGAATTTGTGAGCAGCTGAGACCTCTGTGCAGGGCTGTGGGAGACATTGAGAGCAGCTGAGACCTTGGCAGGAGACTTGATGCTGTATTCTAACAGCTGTAGTTCTTGGGGTTTCATACCCACAAGGCATTTCATCTAGCATGTTCATCTTTATTCCAGTCAAAAGATTCGCTACATCATAATATGGAATGAATTATCTATCCACGTCTCCCTATATATATACATACAGTCAATCAGGCCGCAGACTTTACTCTACCAGAATCGCAGAAGCACCTGAAGACGCTGAGTGAGATAACTTAGAGATGCACTTGGAGGAGATTGTGGCAGGAAAACCTGTCTCCCACTATAACCTCCGAGCAAAATGCATATGTATAACTAGGAGCCTCTGGGAGCATTTAGGAGTGGTCAGACCTGAATCGCAGGATGGAAAAATCCCAGAGGTGACTGGACAGATGCCGAGTCTTTCAGGTGCACCTGGGAGTGCTGGTGAATCATCTGCAAGGATATAGGTGGTCTGTTGACAATCAGGGAAGCATCCGGGTGCGCCAGTGCCAGGCCTTGGTGCACCAGGGACAGACCTGGGTGCACTAGGACCTAGTCTAGATATACCTCGAATCGCTGTAGAGCAGACTTGGCAACGCAACATTTTTGTTTAGAACATGACTGGCGTGCTTGGAAATCATAGTTACTACTTATCATTCCACGCTATTTTAAACTCATGTATTCAGTTTGTATAGTTATCGATATATCTCTGTATCTCTGTATCTGTATAGCAATTCATCAACACATGGCATATCTGGACAGGCTGCAGGTGGTGCTGGAGTGCAATTTGAGTGGTGCCTGAAGATAATAATTGAGTGAACTCAGAGATTCACTTGAAGGACGTTAGCAAGTAAACTTCCAGATGCACTTGGAGGCTGAGATTGAGTGAGTTTGGAGATGCACTTGGATGCAATGACCATATTAAGTTGAAGGCGATAATTGAGAGAGTTTGGAGATGTATTGGGAAGCCATGATCCAGCTAGTTCGGTGATGCACAGGAAGGCCAATGTTGTGTAAACTCAAAGATGCACTTGAAGTTTGTGATGGAGCATGTTTGAGAATGCACTTGGAGATCATGATTGTGCCAACTTGGAGGCCCTAATTGAGCAAGATTGGAGATACACTTGGAGGCCATTATTGAACTAGTTGGAAGTTGCACTAGGAGGCCATAATTGTGCAAGATTTGAGAAGTACTTGGAGGTAATCAATCTCAAAATTGTTGATTGGAGGCATGCCAGGTGCTGAAACTCAATTCATGGACTAGTCAACTCACAATCCTGGGAATGGGATGAGCTCAGTATACATTTGAGCTCTCAAGGAGAGCTGTTAGGTGGCGGTCAACGTCGTTGGAAGGATCTCTGGATGCTTAAGCTGCGTGCACAAGTCAAGTTGAAATTGTGAGAATGCAGGATAGAGAGTCAACCTTGGGTAGATGGTGTGGTTGGTGTATGCTGGACTCGGTGTATGCTATACATGGGGAATGCTGTACTCGGTGTATGTTGGACTCATTATATCCGGTACTCGGTTAATGCTGTACTCCGTGTAATCTTATGATCATGGCATGTAGGGTGTGTTAGAGATAACTTAACTTTGTATGTGGTGATAATAGTGGAGTTGTGGACAGAAAACAGATATTGGCGACGAAGATAGGAACGATATGGAGGATATGAGGAGATGTGAGAAACCAGATATCCAACTTGAATGAATAGCTTACGAAGACATCATATCTCTGTTCTTACCTGCCAGATTGGATGCCATTCCTGCTGCTATTGGTATGGAAAATTTAATCTAATCAAATATTCAATTCAGTTCAAGTTCTTCAGGATTGTGACACCTTCGGCAAAATGTAAATCGGTCCGGACGAAGCACGCAATGCTCTCAGACACTCCGGGCGACCTCACCCATACTTCGAAGTACTTCTGGATGCTCCCAGACCTCCCTGGAGCTATGCAAAGTGGTCTTAGACGCTCCAAGAGCATTCTCAAGATGCTACCAGATTTGACTAATGGAATAGTCAAATTGTGAAACTCCTCAGACTGCAGCAGAGATCTGCAGGAGACTTTGAGAGCAGCTTAGACTGCTGCATATATCTGCAGGAGACTTGGCATGATATTCTCGCCGCAGTGGTTCTTACATAACCACAAGGCTTTTTGCCATATCATAGTCATGTTTGTTACAGTTACAAGATTCGCTACATCATAATATGGCATGTGTTATTTAATTCTGTCTATATGTATACACACAGTCAATCTGGCCGCAGATGATAGTCGAGCATACTCTGAGGATCACCTGGACATTCCCATTGAGAGAACTTAGAGATGCACCACTTGGATGTTAGGGGTTCTTCTTTAGCGGCAGTAATGATACATGTTTGAACAAAGCAGGTACATGTGGCAAATCAATGGTGATGCTCATTTGCAAAACACCTACCTGCGATTATGTAAACATGTTTATCAGTCAGATAATTCTTAGCGGAATTACATTTGAGCCGTGTGTAGATCACTTAGTGACGACCTACAGTCGCAGTAGCAGATTCATCTATAATGATGCAAGTATCTCACCATAACTGGGAAGTGAATAACCCTCAGCAGTGCACATAATTATTGGCCACACTTATTGAATCTTGTCTAGCGGAATAACAAATAGTTAAGTTGTCAATAGGTAGAATTACGTGTACAGCAGACAAAAATGCATAATGTGAGTACTAGAAGGGAGTTACAAGCTGATGTGCGACGTGGTGAGGATCACTTGGGGGACTTCCTGGTCTACAGATGGTTGAGAGCTATGCATGCAGTGCCTGAGGGATTAATGACATTGGTTGAAGATAAGAGGCCAGAAGCAAACCAGCATATTGAGTTAGGACACTATGCATTGCAACGTCATACTCATAAGTTATACAATGTGGATGTGTCATAATCTACGTTGGCAGAGTATTGGTTAGTTACCAAAGAAATCTCTGACAGAATGCCGAATAGCCAAATAAAAATGCATGGCATTTATTAGTGACAAGCTATTATAATATATTGCGATAAACACTGATAAGATGAAGGTCGTCAGCTGTTACAACTACTGAACAAAGGAGAAGCAAGATATCGAATACGAAGTTATCAGCAGTCACTATGTGTGTTGGATATCATGATTATGAGGATAGATTACTGATGACAAGATGTCATGAAATCACTCATGAATGAACATGATAACCAAAGGGAACTCGTAGCACTATCGATGAGGCACATCAGTTCTTCTTGGGAAGAGGCTATCAAACAATGATAGTATCATAATTGAAATCTGAAGGTACACTTTACCGGAGCATCCGACTATAAAAAGCTAGCATTGTCTTCAATGAAGAGAAGAACCAAGCTCTAGTCCCAATCCACAGTCAGACATTACCAGTGAAGGTCACCTTGAAATATTATTAAGAATTCTCTCTAACTGATTTAAACTTACTACCTTAATTGACCTCCGTTAATATGCTTTGTATGAGTGCATGGTAACCTACACTTTCTTAGTATGGACACCAGATGGTTGTCACAACATTAAGCAAATTCATTACATACTACAATTGGCAGGGTTTAACCAACATCTCCCGCTCAATTTTATAGTCGGTTATTATAGAAAGCATTGGGTATGAGGTGCACCTGCACATCATAACCAGAATATTGCCCTTCAAAGGGTGATCAGACGAGCTATTTTCGAACAACAAGGAAGACTTATAAGCTCCCATTCTTAGAGGAATATGAAATTGACGCTAGGAACACAGGGAAGAAAAGACAAGGAGAGAGGTGGCAGTATTTAGACTAATAAATGTTGTCTTGATTATTGTAACTAAAATACCCCTGGAACATTGGAGGCCGTTGTGGTGAAACGATGGAGGTAGAAGGCTGAGAGCCTACCATCAACACTCTGCCGTATCTCTCCCGACATCCAAATAGTGTTCATGAGATCGAGCAGATTGAATTCGACGAGCATAGGAATGATGTGACAGGGTTCAATACTACCCAGCATTGCGGATTCTTGCAATTACTTCAAACCATGAAATCTCGGACACAGCCAGTGAGACTTAACATTCGGAAACTTAAAATGTGTATTCTCAATGAATGGCAAGACGAGATGGACATGAGATCATATCTGTCTACTCTGGGGTGTGTCGAATATATACTTCTCATCACACAGTCCACCTCCATTACCACTGAATCTCTGTACACCTCCCGCCACTCCTTAAAGATGAACTTGGAGGCCGTGATGGATTCTTTTTGGAGATGCACTTGGACTCTGTGATGGAGCAAGATTGGAGATGCACTGGAAGATCTGGATCGAGTACACTGACAGATGAACTTTGATAGGATGATCGAGGGTATTTGGAGATGCACATGGAGGCCGCAATTGAGCGAGTTTGGAGATGTACTTAGCGACTTGGATTGAGTGAACATATAGATGCACTTGGAGACCATGATTGAGTGAGTTTAGAGATGCATTTGGAGGCCAAAATCGAGTGAACTCAGAGATGTACTTGGAAGCCGTAATTGAGCATGTTGGGGGATACACTTTGAGCGCATGATGGATCTAGATTGGAGGAGTACTTGGAGGCGTTCGAACTGGATGAGATTGATCTAAAGGCAGTCAATCTGGAGGAAGTCAATCTGCAGGCAGTAAATCTGGAGGCGGACAATATGGAGGTGGTCAATCAGGAGGCAAGTGTGATGCTAGCTGAAACAATATTCATTGGTTAACTCGTAATTGTGGGAATGTAGAGAATTCATTACAACAAGGTCTGCTGAGAGCTAAGAAACTGGCTGGGAGCAGGAGACAGTTAACATTGGGTAGATGCAGTACTCGGTGAATGCCGTACGCAGTGTTAACACATGTTCATCGCATGGAGAGATAGGGAAGGACAATGTAACTTCGTATTCTCAGGTGATGGCAGAGTTGAGAACGTGACACAGAAAGATCAGAGAAGATGGGAGAAATCATTATGAGAACCTGGGACTTAGGAGAATTTTGTGTGAGAGTCAATTTACCATCCCCAATATAGCAGTTGCGAGTCCTGTTCCAGCATGTTATAACACAGATACGAGGTCGTTCTATCCCAATGAGGCAAGTCGTACCCCTGATACCTCATATCCGCTTGTATCCTCAACATCGTTCTCGTCTTCATCCCCAATCTCTCTCTTCCTTGTCCACAACTCTACCATCATCGCAGCACAGAAAGTTAAGTCATCCCTCACTATCTATGCATGCAATCATCATGAGTTGACACCGACTACAGCATCCACCAAGTACAGCATACACCAAGTACAGCAAACACCAAGTACTGCATACACCGAGTACAGCATACACCAAGTACAGCAAACACCAAGTACAGCATACACCGAGTACAGCATACACCGAGTACAGCATACACCGAGTACAGCATACACCGAGTACAGCATACACCGAGTACAGCATACACCGAGTACAGCATACACCGAGTACAGCA
>Ga0307514_10001121_pt1 | contig 37112 bp, 33 predicted proteins | sample 16_EM_MG_FD_203088 | JGI IMG/M metagenome (GOLD analysis project Ga0307514, IMG submission 203088) | Populus trichocarpa ectomycorrhiza microbial communities from riparian zone in the Pacific Northwest, United States - 16_EM | ecosystem: Host-associated > Plants > Roots > Unclassified | place... | reverse complement strand
CCCACGATATTGGCAGGCACCTGGAGATCAAACTCTTCTTCATCATATTCATCTGCATCTTCTTCCAACAGTGGCGGGGCTCCAACTTCTACCGTAATCCTCTTGCAGTGAGCATCAATATCAATCCGTGATGGTAAGGTAAGGATGATTTTTCCCCACCGTGGAAAAAGGCCTGCCCCTGTAGCCACCAGAAATTCCGTTCCCAACAGCAGCTGGTAGTTCGCCGATTCAACCACATAACAACGTACCGCAAAATATACATTCTTAACACGAAATACAAACCTTTCTGCAATTCCTATAGGAGCTCTCTTAACACCATCTGCCATTACAAAATTTATATCAGATCCTTTAGACCAGGTAGTCTTTGTTTGAGTCATCGTACTAACAGGAGCTACACAAACCACAGCTCCAGTATCCCATACAGTAAGCATTTGCTGACCCTTAGGGGTTTCGCTCATTGCCCATAAACATCCTGTAGGTTTTTTAACTTCTGCCACAGGTATCCTGGGAACTGCGAAGACTTCATTTTCTACATAAGACTGAGCCAGGACATGAAACAATGGAAAATCATGCTCATCAAAACTTTTCTTAATGAAAGTCGACATGGTATACATCGCTAGATCAGGCTTTGCAGGACTAGATATTTGGGCATGGGGAACAGTAGGGGTAACCTTGCAGTCTCTAGCAATATGCCCCTCAGCTCCACACCGGTAGCATAGCTTGGATTGCGATGTTGAAATCGTCTGTCCAGTCTGGTTGGTCGTCCGTGTATTTGCATTTGGTGCTGGCTTTGTTGTAGTTGAAGCTCCATCTGTCCTGCTGTTCTTCGAATTGTAACGGTCAGGCTTGGGAGCTTTTGGTGGATCTGTGAGAGTTGAACCGTCTCTGTGCTTGGTGCTGAAACATGCCCCGATTAGGTGGCCGTCGCGGCCGCACCTAGTGCAACTCTCGCCATTTTTTTGGCTAGTACTAGATCTTGCTTTGTCAGTACTCTTTGAATCCTTCCTATATACGTCTGCTGAGTGACTGGCTTTGCCGCAGTTTGTACACTCAAACAGGTTTTTATCAAGCTTGTCAACCTCCAAAGTTACATGGATAGCGTTGATCTTCTTCCACAATTTCTCTTCTGTTTCCACTATTTCGATCTTGTCTCTCATGGACGATGGAAGGCAGTTGCGAATGCATCGAATTCGTTCGAATTGGCTTGTCTTCCCAGCTCTCTTCAACAGGCGGTCGATTGCTGTCCTAAAGGCCACTACAGATAGTCCGAGCCCATCGTTCCTGAATGGCTCCCAGTGGAACTTCCCGAGTTCAATTTCGGCCGTACGAGCATCGATCTCGCCACTAAACTGCTTCTTAATTAGATCATAAAGAGAGACTTCCACTGTATTTCCATGGCCATTTGGCAGTGGAGTCTTCATTCTGCTGTGCTTCTTCCAGCAGTTCGGAACTGGATTATCATCAACAGCATCGTAGTCATCCCACCATGTAAGAGCCGTACCCTCAAACTTTTCAGCTATTGATGCACAGAGGCGCTTGCCCATGTGGTAGTTAGATTTGGAGTTAGGGGTATTGGGAGCTACGTATTGGTAGTCTCCATCTGGCTCACCTATTACCCAACCACCGTAGTACAACGGCAGGTTTTGAGCTGTGAGACAACGTTTGACTGAAGCGTCGAAACTCTCTAGATCTGCCGGTGTGCCATTGAACTTGACAAGGTTCTTGACCTTAATTTCCTTCGCAAACGTAGTCATGTTGGATAGGGGTAGACTTGGACTTGGAGATGGTATTGGAGGTGGTATTGGAGGTGGTACTCTCAACACTGTGTCTCTCGACGAAGATGATGATGATGATATCTGTCTTAGGGGTCTGCGGCCTCGCTCTTGTTCTTGTACAGGAGCCGGGTCGTAATCTATCTCAGCTCCCTCTTGAAATGCTCTTTCAAATGTGCTGCGAGATGCTCTCTCAAACGTGCTGAAGCCTTTGGCTGAGTTGGCACCCTATTCACGGGGACGTCGGCGATTTTTTTCTTTTTCTCTGAGCAAGACTCCCTCTTCCTGCTCAGCAGTTGTCACTGTGACCAGTCGTCACCCTGGCTTCATCAAAAGCACGGAAAGAGCTACAGTCTTCGCTCGACGGCCCTGCGTGGACAAAGGCTTCACGCAGAAGGGCAGTGTCTAGAGCGTTGTCAATAGAAGAGCCTGAAGAGCAACATAGGGATCACTCTACAGTGAAACCCAAAGGTAAGGTACTACCACCTAACGTTGAAGAGGAGATAATCCTACGTCCTTTGCGTCAAACTTTGTTTGCAAAACAGGGAAGTGCCCTGGTGAGGAATAGCGAGCACGAGAGAGCTTCTGAGAGAATCAGTACAAAGGCACGAGGTGAAGGTAAGTTGAGGACTGAAGCTCAACTCCCACCCCGGGTAAGCCAGTCTGTTCCCCCAAGCCTTGCTCGTATACCCCTTGAGCCCCCTGCACCTTCTTTACTTGAAGACTTTATCCCGAAGAGAGTTGGGCAAGTGACACAGATCATTGTGGATCGTGTTCGTGAGGCTACAAACATAGCAGCGGCCAAGAGCTTCAGCACTGTTCGTGAAGTTACGAGCATAGCAGTGTGATGTGGTAGAGGTGTGTATTCTCTAACTATCTATCTACCGAAACTACATAAAGCTGCTAGTGTCTATGCTAGTACATGACTCAGCTAACTATATATACGGCCACAGAGGGCCACACATGGTATCATCATAATCAAGTACCAATGCACTGGATAACATCCTTGGTGCCACCGGAAGAAACACGGTGCCTCTAAGTATTTAATACGATGTTAATATTAATATTGTCCAGTGCTACCCTGGAGACAACATTCCATAGATGCACCGGAGATTTTCGCAAGTTCAAAATCCGGTGACTCAGGGTACTGGGCACCGGAATTATTAAGGTAAATTATAGGATTATCGCACCGGAAAAATGTCGGTGATTTACGCTCATGGGGAATTTAGAAAAAAAAAGTCCGGAATGGTTGGTAAATTAATCTGCCAGCCTTGCAATGTACACCGTTCAGTGATGAATTGCCACACGCTGTTACCCACTAATGCGTGACCCTTAAGCTTCCGTAACGCTTGCCAGACATGGTGAACGAACTCGATCCCTCAATGGCTCCGCCCCCCACCAGTTCGGGCCTGTTGCTGGCGGGGTCACTGGTAGGCTGGGTGGCTACCGCTCCCCTGCGGTACTCGCGTCATGGAAACCTTTCTCCTCGAAGTGTGAAACCTAATGTAAGCTTGATGCAGATCACTACCTCACCTCACTGCTTCTCGCCTCATATTCTACCCTGCACAGAGTGCATATACAACTGAAGGACTGAAATACACTCGTCTGCATGCAGCAAATGTGGAACTGGGCTGACCTCCCGCAAATAGCTCAGCATATGTCACCATACACCCTGGCTATCGTGCGCCTACAAGAGTTCTATGTCGACCGAGCATGTTGAAGCGACTCGTGATTGCTCCTATACAGAATTCAGTACTCATATTTCATAGTAAGCAAAGGCTCTCTGCTGTACGAGGTAACAATTCCACATTCTACTTGTGTTTCGAGAGCCACACTGATCACTCGTATACACCCGAATAGGAGCAGGACCTGTCACCTAACGAGCTACGCAGAAGCCCGAGAGGATTCAAGGGTGGGGCAATTTAGACCGCCAGCCCCACGCCAGAGGGCGTTTGATACCCTGTCTGCCAGTGTCGGTGTACAGAGTGATTCCACGCGTAACCATCCAGGTTGTTCAGCCATACGCATGCCATATTCGTCACTTCGACACCCACGCTGGCAGCCTGGACGGCCCCTGTTTGTTTGTGGGGCATGATTGTAATGCCCTATCTCAATGTGCAGAAAGAAAACGATCAGGTCATAGCTTGCTATTCTACACAATCATCTATGAGGAGACATTCTGAGATGGAGATCTTGGTCGTTATCTTAGTTAGTATCATATCTCACATAGTCGGAATACAAGTAGTGATTCTCACAAAAAACAAAATGTGTCAAACAAAGATGTGCAAGAAAGACTATGAGGTAATAGTTAACCGTTCCACGCATAACCTCGAGAAAATACCGCATTGTAGAGTCTGCCTGTACCAATTTGACCTGTCCCTTAACATACGCAGCCGGGCGGAATGGGAGTTGTTGACTTTCGTTCACATGTCTTATAGTCCAGCAGAATTGCTGCGTCTGCCATATCTCATGTGCAGAATGTGGTGATGGCGGATCGTCTCGCGGTCCGGGGTCTGCATAGATCGACTGTTTTCTCACTACAAAATCATTCAGTACTCGCATTCATGCTTCATATGGCGACTAGGCATAGGAGTTGCTGGCTTTCATTCACATGTCTTATCGATGAGCACAGAACTCAGTTGCCATACGTCAAGCAAAGAGAAAAAAATGCAAATGCAGTCATGTGCGTGTGCCAATACTCCGATTCGACCTGCAAAATTCAGTTCTGTGCCAGCGCATTCTTACTCACGAGTATTACGTTATGACCTCCTTCCATCTGTATAATTGCGGAACATCGCTACAGTACTAGGTTATCGAGTACTGAGTTGGTGTAGGATCTCCGCCCTAGTTGCTTTTGCATTTGTGGCAATGATCCAGATCACATTTCCGCCCTAGTTTCGTTTGCATTTGGCCAATCCTTGCTATATGCTTACCCCGCCTCTGAGTACCAATCATTACTCGCACAACACCAACGGAATACATGGTTCGTGAGTGTATGCCTGGCCCAAGTGGCCCATGCTTCCCCTCTTCCAATCCGCGGGCGTTCCAGGCCGCTGGCGACCCAGGCCCCGCGAGCATGGGAAAAATGTGACAATCAGTACGCGATTATGGAGTAAATGAAAATGAAAGTACAAAAGAATCTGGTCACAGCGCTAGCTTGGTTGGGTATTACAGTTGTTGAAACTTGCGTAAATAAGTATATAGAACAGCCGAGATACTCTACATAGGGTGAATGCGATTAATGATTCCTTAAAAAAAAACAGCCGAGATAAATTATACGGGAATAACATTAAGATGAAAAAAATATATACATGTACCTTTTTCTACTATTATCCTGATGATGCCGAGAGAATAAGTTTTCAACAAGGGCGGGAGACACTACAAGGATCCCTGTCTGTACCACGAATCCGTAGATGGGTCGGTTATGCCCGTCGGCCCGTTGCGTGTGCAGCCGTCTCAAACATTTCATCATAGCCTGAGCCCATTGCCGATACGCATACGATCCACCCAACTGTGGCGGTACTATACCTAACTGGGTAACGATCGATTACGCGGGACATTGAATATACCTAGTGATTTCTTCACAGTATCTAAGTATCTCATGGAATAACAGCGTCTATAGGCTAATTACAGTCGCTGAATTCGATTGTGGCATCGACAGACCGCTCAGAGTTGCCCCGAACTAACTATAGCACTTATAACCTTTGTAGAGTCTAAAACCTCCCCCTCCATTCTCAATGCCTCTGCCTCGACCACTCTTCCCTCCACCTGGCTGTTAATAGCAGGAATAGACTCCTTATGGGTCCCTTTTATAATTATCATAAGTGTTACGAGGGGAATTATCGCGTTGGCGCGGGAACTATCAGTGACACGGCAAATTATATTCAAGTAGATAGAACCGGCGTAAATGCGTGCTCGATGAGAGCCAAATATATTGATAAAATACAAAGTCATGCTCGAAGAGCTTTGCAACTATTGTACAGAACGGGGCATATATATAGGCAGAGCGGGGTTGCTATCTCAGCGAAGCTCAGGCCACCCACCAACGGAAGGGTTCCAGAGGACCTTCCAAACAGAGGTGTGCCTTGCTCCAGGAACGACAAATGGTCTCTGCAGAGACCCCCGATGATGTTTGCAATACGGCCTGAATTGCCTTAAGAACATCTGGGTTGTATTGGAGAGTTTTTGTCATCCAGTAGAGGCGGTGCTACTCGGGATAGAAAAGACAAGCTGTGGGAACTTCTGCGCTTAAGCTATAACACTTAATCCAAAAAATACCCATGTTAGTTGCTGTTGACCAGGCTAAGCGCATACCCTGTTATGCCATCTTGGAGTGCCTGTACACATTAATTCGAATTTTGGGAAGGCGGCAAGGTTTTTTTTTTTTTAAGAGTCTATACGTCTTTTCCACGAAGGGAGTCATAGGCTATGAGACGGCCCCGTTCGCGCCCCTTTGAAGGTTTGGGTTTTCGCGTGTGTGTGTGCCTACTGCGCCTGCCTAACTACTTACACTAACTACAAGAGGGTTGAGCTAACTGCTGCCCCATCTACAGTTACAACTTGCTATACCGAAACGCCCTTAACCGGAAAACTTGCTATTACGGACGGGGTTTGGTGATTTTAGAAACACAGCGCAAAATTTTATTGGTTATACCAGACAAATAGTGAACCGGACCGGACAAGGAATCTCAAGAATAAAAAAATTATATACATAGAAAATTAATTAGCAGAACCGGATTGGGTACCTGAGGTAGAAGAAGTCGGAGCCCAGAAGTCTTTCAGTGATGCTTGAACCTTATTGTTCTGCTGATAATATTTAAGTCCTTCCTGTGTTTGACAAATAATATCAACTAAGTCCTGAATAGAAAAATGAGAAGAAGTATGTGAAAAAGCAAGAGTAGAAATAGACATGCTTTGAAAAAAGCGGTTGAGAACATCTAACTGAGTAAGAGCTTCAAATCCCCTTGCCACTTCGATCTGGAAACAACACTCCAAATTCATCCAATCGCATCTCTTTCCCTTCCTTGATTTGCTTCTCCCGCTCCAGACAAATCTCATATGTCTCTCTCAGAGAGAATGCCCGCTTACTACCCATCCCAGAGATAATATTAGCAACCTTCTTACATTGTCACTACATTATAGATCTTACTTATCGGTATGTACAATGAGTTCTCTGCCTTCCCAAGCGCCAGGTATGCTGGGCACGAGAACAAGGTATGCTTGTGTTGTGGGTTATCTGCGGTCTTGTTACCCCGCCCCGCAGAATTTTGTTATACCTGCCGCTAGTCTAAACCGGACGGGATCCTAAAGATTTATGCAGTCCGGTATAGCAAGTTGTAACTGTAGCTCAACACCCAGGATGTCCGCTTCGTCTTGTAAATGATATTGCCATTGGGGCGAGACCTACCTACATAGACCTCGGGTTCCTGTCCGATTTTCCTGCTATGCACACAATTATTAATTCGCTCATTCTCATGACTGTACTGATAGCATTGGTGAAGCTGATCTCGTGCCAAGACTCTTTTTATCTGTGTCACATAATTATTTCAGTGTGTGCCAGCGAGGCTAGAGTGGCGGGAACGAGAACATGGGCAAGGCAGACTCCCCAGATAGTCTTAGGTAGCATAGCAGATAGATTAGGTACCATAGCAGAGGAACATAGCATCGCGCACAGGTAGTGCCCAAAAGCCTTAAGCTTCCGGATCCACGACTGAGTCTTCGCGTATATATCATCATCTCGCCTCGTACGCGTCCTTGGGCTCTGCCCACACACATACGATGTCGTCACAGCACTTGCATATGCTGACTGGTAGGTGCTGGTGCAGCTGAACCTGGTAAAGTGCATGGACAGCAAGGTGATTATATAAAGCAGTTTTACCCCGTGGGGGAATTTGCAATGCCATTTCCGGCTGGATCATAGGCTACGCTTGAGAGTGATACCAGACACCTCTAGTTGTTGTGACCGAGAGCAATCTGTCAGCTGTGCTTGTTTTGGGGGAAGTCTGTTCCCACAATAGAGCAAGGCATAGAGCCTATGGCGAGACCTTCATGAAGAGGGCGCCTACTTCGCCGAGCTCTCCGAATATTACGGGGTAGGCTAGCTACCTCACTACACAAATCCCTGCAGATAATTGCAGTTACTGCCAGGTCCTTTGCTTTTCCTTTGGAATCTTTTTTTATTGCTGTCGCCTCGAATAATACATCTGCTCCTTCCGTGGTGGCCCAAACAGCAATGCGTGTTTGTCCAGATTTGGATGATTGGTCCAATATACTATGGCAGGGATTGACTGGACCCGAAGGCACCGGCCCACATGATGTGGTTACCGATGGCGGTAAAAGGTTTGGTGTACATCATAACAGACAAGGGACCTCAACGGCAGTGACTCTAGGAGATTGGAAAGTCGGAAGAGCAGTGGTGTGTGTGTGATGGCTGTACAGCACAGAATGCGGCACACCTAATGGGATGCCCGTGGGTGGGAGATGGCAAGGGGAGGACGAGTGAGATGCTGTGGGAGGACGAGAAGTGGTGCGAGGCGGTGGCGGAGTTTGTCATGTAAAACTGTAGATAGCGGGGAGGGCAGGGACTGGCCCGTGGGGAAGAGAGAGGCCACCTGTGGCACCCCAGGTGTAAGGAAGACATAATTGCGTTGCGACTTCATTATTTCTCCCTTACAACCGGCTAAGTTGACCACCGGGAAGGACTACAATTTCATATGTTACAATAAGGATTATGTAAAAGTAGCAGCGCTACTTAAACAGAAGGATTTCTTTAAGGATCAGATTACTTTGCGCACATGATTTATTTTCTTTATCAGATCTATTTCAGCGTTATGAGTATTTCAGCGTTATGAGTATTTCAGCGTTGTGAGTATTGCAAGTAGCAACTCACTTATTTTGTTACAGATTAGGAAGTCGTCGGGCTTGGAAGTGATCCTTGGCAACCGTGGGATTTTAGTATAAATACTCGCTTCAGAACCGTAGGATAGAAGTTCTTTTTTCCTTAGATCATTTCATAGTTAACAACTCGAATATAAGAGATCAACCAGTTAATTCCTCGTCCCTCTGGGACATTACCCTCAACACCCGTAATCACTTATATCACCTAACACTTTAATCTTGATAACTTATAAGTATTTTATGACTTATTACTAAGTCCTTATAAATTACAAGACCCACCTTCACACCAGGAGCTGCAGCCCATTGCCATATTCTATATAGGATGAATGCGATTAATGAATCTTTAAAGAGGGAAAAAAACAAGGATTGACTGAACGGAAACTACCATAAGTAAACCAGCACAAATACCTCGCTGGCAAGACGCTCCATACCCCCCACTTGACCTTGCCTTACGCAAGATGGAAGTTCTGCTTTACATAAACTATGGTGTACTTGTATTAATCCAGAAGGATCATATTATGCTGTACATGCAGAATACAGACTGTGGATTGACAACAGAAATGCAATGTAGACGCCCATACCGACCTAGAAATGAAGATACACAGACACGAATTGTGGTCCTGTTTGTTGGATGCCAAGTGCCAAATATCATTCTTCATTGGGCGATTGTATGACGAGTGGTGGAACGTTGCCCCCTCGTCAAGAGCTACTGCAAGATTATCAGGATTAATGATTAAATGGGACTTCAGTGTGCACTAACCTCACGATATAGTTGAAACAAGCGGAGACTTGAACGAAATATTCCGCGAGCAGGAATAAAATGGAGGAGAAGTAGATTTACTAACTCGCAACGTTCGTATATCCCACTCTTGGAGAGGCATACGCAATGATAGCCGGTGGAAGGGGCGATAAAGCTATCCAATGTTCTCATTAAAACCAAGTAGCGGCGTGCCACTGAGACTTCATGAAAGTGGGTGCCATAGCTACCTGGGCTAATACTTTGTAGCGGTGGGTTAGCGTTCTACCATTGGAATTCCCACCTACCCCCCAAAAAGGCATTGGCGCACGGGAGTTGTGTTGTGAGAGCAGCGACTACTTGAACTGGCTTATCGGCTATCAGGAGACAACCCCTTGACAGATACCACCAGATTTCTGGCACTTAGAGCCTGTGGCCACATCCGTGGGGGCCCGGCAATCACATAGTGTGGGTAACGGTGTGCCCCAATCCCTCTATGCATACGACGTCACCAGACCACCGCTATATTGTCTATATCAGCATTAATTCTGATAGTACAGTAACACCCGAGGCATGTACAGGTGTTGAAGTGGTAGGGAAAGTCCACAGAAAACTGTGTTCTGACACCCCACGTCCTCGTTTTGGGCGCACTCTTGCCTGAAACGACACTGGAAGCTAGGTTTAGCGATGGAACGTATAGAATCGTCAGTCTTGTCAACGATCAGCGCGTTGGCGTCGCGCATCCACCATATTTAAACTCGTCCGTTTCCCCTCTGAACCACAACCCTGTTCCGGCCACCAACAACCACTGACAACTTGCAACCTCATATCACCAAAGCACTTGCAAGAACTGTTCTCCAAACTCGAGGATATCGCTGCTCAGACTCATCATGGTAGCGTGTTCCCCTTCGACTGCTTCTGGACCCGGAATTAATTGGTGAACTTACAGTCGGACCACCCCGTTAGCGATGGAACGTATAGAATCGTCAGTCTTGTCAACGATCAGCGCGTTGGCGTCGCGCATCCACACACTCCTCAAGTGCATACCGGCAATGCCCTGCGTACCGAATGGGAGGTCAGATTTAACCTCGAAACCAGGCACTACATCATCCATGAAAGAAACGGTGATCGTAGGGTTTTGGATTTGGAGCGTGCGCTACCTGACCCGGGGACTAGGATCATCACGTATTCACACCATGGTAACGAAAATCAGCAGTGGCACTTGTTTGGAACTCAAGAGTAAGTACCTCCAGTCACGTGGCCGGCATGGTGCGAACCCCAGGGGCGATCTCAGTGCTGAATCCTACCTTGCAGAGATTTTACGATTGCCCCCAGTGTGTACAGGCAACGCTTGTGCACCGTGGGGAGCCCTAGCGGTCCCGGTGGTAATCGCTTCCTTACCTTGCAAAACAGGTCGACTACGGCCGAGGACAAAACGCAGAATTTTCGCGCAGAGAGGATCTAACTGCCGAGTGCTATTTGGTGCTGAGATAGGCAGGTAGGCACAGGGAGCGAGGAATGTGAAGACATATGGTTGAATGAATCGATGCGCAGTACGAGGTTGATGTTACATTCTGTTCTGTTTGGGTGGGATAGGGGATAGGATTGTGGAGCGTCAGGGAGCGGGTAGGAGAAATAAACTCTCGTTCAACGTAGAAATTAGCTTGGGGAATCTGGGCGGTCGCGAATGGGCCGCCATGTTCGCGAATAGGCCGGCCTGCCCGGGAAGCCATAGAATTCTTTGGGAGGACGGCCCACAGGGGAACAACGCCCTGCCCCGAAATGCAGAACTAATATCCCTCGATTCCGCGGCAGGCCAGAAGCAGTACCGGCTTCCCCGGGAATGTGATTACCACATATAGGAATTTCGGAAGTAATGATTATGGTGGGAATACACAGAAATATTAAGAGATCCATTAGCTTTTTTGTTTGTAAACTCCTGTTGTGGCATACATTCTGTGCGCGTTCTTGTGGTTCTTTTTCCCTTATCTTTCACGTAATAATATCTTTTATTGCTATCTACTATTTATGCATAAGAATATCACCATGTATATATGCATATGCTCTTGTTTTGATCCTGTTGTTTATTGGCATACTGTCTCGTATAAAATGCATTTAGCTTTCTTATAGATGTATGTCTGTGTATTTTATTCTATTATAGTTAGTTACTTGTATTATACTATTCAGGTATACTTTATCTATATATAGAGTAGCATTTCTTATAATAGTTATAAATATTATTATTACTCTTATCTATCTTTGCTATCTACCTACTATACTAGTTATGTGATCCTATTTGTACTTATATATATCATTCTACTCAGGTATTTATACTATTCTTACTATATGTCATACTTTATAATAGGGTTATTAGGGGCCAATGGCTATAAAAGCCCAGCCATATCTTCTTCTGTATATTCTTTCTCATGCAACATCTTGTATCTTAACTGAATACGAGCTTGTCTACTAGCCTCTCAGACCTTTGACTCTTTGTCTATCTGTCTTGTGCTCCTTGGAAGAACTCATAGCCCCAGTACCTATAACAAGACTGTAGTGATGTTTGGGGTTTTGTTGTAATAGAGGAGTGCTAGCTCAGTTACTATTGGCTTCTGTCCTCTTGCTGAAAATACGCCAGGTATAGCACCTGCTTGTAGTGGAGTTTGAGGTTGTTGTAGAGGAGTTATAGGAGCCTTTATCTCTGCTCTTGGTAGTGTCTGAGCTCTTGCTAGTGGAATTGATGCTTGCTGCTTCATTGTGGCAGCAGGTGGGATTATTTCCAGGTATATGGAGGGGACTTGCTGTATTTGTCGAGGTACTGGATTTTTGGCCACGTGCACTGTGATGCGGCGGTTGGGTAATATAACCTTATATATCCCATATGTGGTGCTTCTATTGCACGGTCCGCAAATTTACCTTTCGCAGCCCATATCCAATTGGAATCTCTTGGCTCGGATATTTGTGGTTGGTATAGCTATCTCGATAGGTGCTTTGCCTCCCAATATCCTGTTGGAAAATCGGTTCTGGGTAAAGACGCTGCGCTCCATTGCATGGGGCTACAAACTCTGAGGTCGATTGTGGAGACAAGGACCAGTGAATACCAAGTTCCTATAATCACTCGTAACAACTTAGTTACTCGTACTTACAAGGCATCTGCGCCCAACAGGCAGTAGCTTTACTGTCGACTGAGGCGCATATGCCATGCCCAAGGAATATATCCTTATAGGAAGCATTCCATTACATATAAGAGCAAATGCAGGAAATGGGATGTTCATAGCTCCTTTTTTTTTTAAAGTAATCATTAATTGCATTCAGCTTATCTAGACTATGGCGATGGACTGCAGCTCCCAGGTTGCCCCAGGTGGCCTCTCTTCCTCCATGCGGGCCAGTCCCTGCCCCTAAAAAAAACCCCAAGAAGAAACAATTTCTACAGACTCGCGCCAGTGTCACATATCCTCCCCATACTAACTACAAAATCGCGCAGGTAACAACACATATCCTCACGCCTTCCCCACCGATATTACACATCGCCTAGAGCAGCGCGGGTAAATCAAACACAAAAACTAACTCGCGCCGGTATCGCACAAATCCCGCCGGAAAAAACCCTCGCAAGTGGTATTCCCAAATCCCCACTCCATCCCAACCTACTCCTTGGCGTCAACGATCCCAATCATAACATGTGGTGCGGAACAGCCTCCTACCCATCCGCAGCTTCGTAACTTCCATCAGATCTTGCATGTAGATGACCAAGGGGGACACCACCTGTCCCCGCCGGTCCTCCCTCAGCAACCACCGTATCCCTAGTATCCTAACCCCTTTGTTGTCCTCTTCTATCCATCTCCGCATGGTGCCCGGCTTGTACTTGAGGGGAGCCGCATGCATGACCAAAGCTCGTGTGGTTGGTGTTTTTTTTATTTTTTAAAAGTCATTAATCGCATTTAGGTGTGGTCGGTGGTCTGTCTAGGTTGGGGGTTGCTGGTGGTTCCTGTGTAGGTGCCCCGCTGCTGCTTCGGCTTTTGCGTCAGTGGTCGTGCGCCTTGCGATGCTCTATCCATTTTCTTTGGAGCCGCCGGGTGGCTTTTCCTTTGCGCCGGTGGTGAGGCCTGAGTGGCGGCTTCCGCGTATGTACGTGTCGGGTTTCCGGCGTGTCCATAGCTCTCGTGCCACTCTGCATGTGTGCGGTTTGCTTGGTGCTCATGCTGCTGGATTACCCTTATTCCTAGCAGTGCCCCCTCTCCAACAGCAATACAATGATGTCCGATGTTAACAAAGATTAAAAATTGACCCTGCATACGAAAAAGGCAAAATGAAAAGGTATCTGCGTTTAACAAAGGAAATGGCAAACCATAAAAAAGCCTAGTCCTTGAATAATGTATCTCGTTGTTTCGCCTTGCACCGGATGGGGTGATCGCTTGCCTCGTGGTAAGCTTTGACTCTTGTGGGACAACAAACACTAAGTGCACTTCTGCCTTCCGCAGCTCCTATGGCAATACCGCATATATCTCATCAATTCCGATCGCTTTGTTGATCCAACAGTAATCTGCAGCAGAATGACCACTAGCATTTTAGAAATCTCTACGAAGATGATACTGTCGATGGAGGTAAGATTGGACTTCAATGGCATAAAATAGACTCCTTTTCTTTCTGGGAGGAGCCGTGAGGGGTTAGGCTTATGTAGAGTTGCCCCTCCGTCCTTCAGGTTGCGAAATTCCTCTGCTCGATTGAGATCGAAGGGTGCTATTGCTGACAGCCTGTCAGAGGCGTCCAGGATTCGCCATAATCTGAACCTACCTCCCTTATTGAAGGGTTGGTGTGTGGCTTGTTCGAAGATGCGCCCTGCGGCGTCTTTTAATGAAGGCACCTCTAGTAGCCGGTGGTAGAATGCTCGCTGCTGGGCTTTGCGTGTTTCTGAAAGCTCTTGAAAAAGAAGACCCTGAAGGTACTTTGTGACGGTCACTGACTTTGTCCCTATCTTTAGTTCATAATGTTGGGAAACGGGACAGCAGGACATCGAGGTAGCGGGTAGCGGTACAGCAGACCGGTACGCCCAATCCCAGTCCTTCAGAGGTGAGATAGCACGGAGCAAGAGGGCAGCGGCGGAGGGGGGCATACGCAGCATAGGCAAGGAAGCCAGGTCCAAGGAGAGAAAAGTGGCAGGATATGGACAAGGCGGTAGACCACTGTGGAGCCGCCGGAGCCTCGCCGCGTATACCTGGATGAGAACAAACAGGGTCCCCAACGCCAATGGCTATTCAAGATCGGCAAAGCCGAAATCGGAGAGTGCTCCTGCGGAGCACCAGCCCAGTCAGGGCAGCATGTGGTTTGGGAGTGCAGGCTCCACGAGGCAGAGAGACGCAGGTGCAGGATCACGGGGTCCAGCTGGGAAGACTTAGATAGACATGCGTGGATCAAGGAAACGACTAGTCTCGGCACCAGAGTAGATGGGACGGAGGTTTCGTTCGGGTATTTACCCATCAATTTTAAGAGGGATGGCCGGCTTTCAGGCGGCCATGACTATCTCTCTGCCATTTTTGCAGGTCCTTGTCTGTGTTGTCGATGGTTCCGGCCACAGATGGCCATCCGGTAGAATGCCAATAGTCTCAACCCAAACCTCGAGCTGCAATGCCCTTGCTTGCCCCAGTTGCATTTCGAGCGCTAGGACCCCCAACAGGACTCGAAGGCAAGCGTAACAGTTCGTGACTAAGGCGGGTGATTGTCAACCTTGAGGACTCCTGCAGAAACTATGCCATTCTTGAAACGGAGCTTATCTGGATCCTCCACTATCTACAAAAGAATGAGCTCATATTGGTTGAATCCGGGCGGTAAGCTCTTGATAGTAACTGGTTCTCCCATTGGTAGGATCTCGTTCCAGTACGGCACAAACGTGACCTCCGAGTTCTCATGCCTGTTATTTATAGTTATCGGAGTTGCGATGACTTTTAGGGTCAGTTTATCTGGCCAAATGATTATTGCATCAATAGCTGCGTTCACGGCTGTCCTTTCAAGTGTCCTTTTACCCGTCCTTTGAAGTGTTCTTGGCAAGAGGACAGGCAAAAGGAGGGTTAACTTTGAATGCGACAAATTTTGAACCTGGATCTGCCGCTATGCTTTTAGAACAATAGCACAAGTAGTGTAGCCTTGGTTTTGATAGAACCACCCCAATGGGTAGGTTTGGTAGCTAGGATGCAGGAGCGCTCCAGAACATTGATGTGGGTCAAGGGGCATAGCGGCATAAAGGGGAATGAAGAAGCAGATAGAATGGCGGGGCGGACAGTGAGAAGGGGACGGCGAACACAGGAGACAGCGGTGGCCACACCGGCGGGTATCAAACAAGAATTCCCAGTATACCCGAAGGCGCCGGCTCACATGAATTGGTCTCCGATGGCAGTGAAGGGGCTGGTGTATATGATTACTGACAAGGGACCTCAGCGGCAATGGCTCTGGGAGATTGGAAAGTGCGAGGAGCAGTGGTGCGTGTGTGACGACTGGGCACCACAAAATGCCGCGCATCTGATGGGGTGTCCATGGGTGGGAGATGGGAAAGGCAGAACGAGCGAGATGCTATGGGAGGATGAGAAGTGGTGTGAGGCGGTGGCGGATTTCCGGGTGTAAATATAGATAGCCATGGGGGGGGCAGGGACTGGCCCGTGTGGGAGAGAGAGGCCACCCGGGGCACCGGGAGCTGCAGTCCATCGCCATATTCTAGATAGGATGAATGCGATTAATGAATCTTTAAAAAAAAAAACCCCCAATGGGTAGGCTATCATGGCAGGCTTGGCGGAATACATGTACATAGATTCGAGTGGGAGACCGAATGGGCTCTACCTAACACGCATCATCACCAGAATACATAGAACACAGGTTCTATCAGATTTTAGTCTTGTTTTTCTTTCTTGTCTGTTAAGGTTTCCGTGATGAGCATGTATGGAGTATATTCTATGTAGATGTATGATGTTCAACATATCTCACTTGGCCGTCACGTGGCCGTCACTTCCTCCTATGCAACTTCCTTCACATGACCTCCCGTCCCCCCAGGGTCCTGACATCTCCCCCGCCGAAAGACGAGCGCGTCCCACGCGCAAAGCAGCAGAAAAGGAGTGTTAGATATTGAAACCAGATAACACGAGAAACAGAAAACTTAAAACCGTCAACCATCTCATGATCATTCATCCCTCCTTTATCTCTTCCATTCGTTCGTTCCACGCTGCAAACAAGAGCGAAGCTCACAGCATAAAATACGCAAAACCGGAGAGATCGAGGGTCAGATCACATACCAAAGACAAAATGCAGGCCTAGCAAAAAAGAAAATGAAGACGGAAACGAGATACCGCTATTCTTTTTCTTTTTTTTCTACTCGGGATAGCAGATCAACGTTCAGGTGCTCTTTCCAAGGTTTATACACGACATCTAGGTTATCAAGGTAGGCGGAAGCTGCCATTCTACGAAATATCGGGCAGATTGCCGGGAACATCCGCTGAAGTGGGTGTAATTTTGTATCGACTTCCGATAGTTCCATAATCAGCGTTGTCACTCTACAGTTCATAAGTTCTTCCTCGCCATGCCCCCTTCTCTTTTGATCTCTTCCTCACTCTCTTCGCGTCCATATTTTAAAATCGTTAGCGGAGCTTCACGGGAATATGGTAGGGGGTCAGAAATGAAGTTGTTCTTCCATGGGCAAGCCTGGGCTAGCTCAATGGTACACTGGCTGACCTGGGTCGCCACATAAAAAAATCCCGGAAAAGGGCACCAACTCTCCCTCACCTCCCAGTGTGAGACTAATAGCTCCACCACTTTTAACATAGTTATAGTGCATATATAGACCCTGGAATATGTCATCCAAATGGCGACTGCTTTGACCCTCTTGGTTTCTTTTCCCCCCTCTCGAGTCTAGTTTAGCATCTGGAAATACACTAGCTGTACTGGTAATCTCTCATCCGAATTTTGTGCTCTTTTCTACAGCTACTTCGGACAGTTTCCTCAGTCTTTCCCAGACTTGCAAACCGGGCCTCAACATTCAGTAAACAAAGCATACAGAATTCGCGTTCAGCAGGTGGGACGCTCGAACTCCTGTCGCCAAGTGTGCAACGCTTCCGTTTAACCCCACTTATGCTCTTGAAAAATCCCGTAATAGTCTAAGATTCCTTACTTAATTTGCATGGTCGCACACCGCCTGTATTCCTTGTAGCCGCCGGATTGGTGGGTGGTCTGGGCCCATTCATGAATGGGCCGGCTATTAACTACCACCACTGTTCGGTGGATCATATTGGCAGTGGGCTCGTGCTATGATGAAATGTGTGAGATGGATACATGCATATGCGCGCAACGACCCGACGGTACGACAGGGATGTGGCCAGAAGCGAATGTGACAGAGCATGTATATAAGGCTGACGTTGGAAATCGTTCTTTACGCAATTCAGTTCGGTTCATACGGCTGGCGATCAGTGAATTCTCTAGAGCGCTGTCTTGTGGTGTCGCCCACCTGTTTTGGTTGTTGAAAACTTATTCTCTCGGCGTCATTAGGATAACAGCAGAAAAAAATATATGTTTATATATGTATATATTTTTTTAGCTTAAGGTTATTCCCGTATAAGTTATGTAAGCTATTCTATATACTCATTTACGCAAGTTACAGTAACTGTAATACCCAAACGACCTGTAACCTGATTCTTTTTTACTTTCATTCTCAGTAATCGCATTCTGATTGCCCATGCTCGCGGGGGCCCCTGGCGCATCTCAATTTCTCGCCAGTGGCCCGGAACACCTGCGGGTTGGAACAGGGGGGGATAAGGCATGGGCCACTGCGGCCAGGATTACCATTTATTCCGTGGGTAAACCCAAACCTGCAGAGAGACGGGAGCGGGGCCGCGTAAGGATCTACAGACATACAAAGACACAAAAAGAAATGCATCAGCCGCATTCTTGGCGGCGTACTGGGGTGCAAAAGGAACGGATTCATAGCCAGCAAGGTGTTCAAGCATTGTGCAAATGTCGAGGTCAGTTGACATGCTGTAGGAATGTATTAGCTTTGGTTAATACGGACCTAGAGACGGATTGGTGGCTGGTATCTCCATGCCAGTATCTTGTGGTTTTGATGAATTCAAACGGAAGGCTCAGCTGTGTCTGAGTTACTGTTGTGTATAACGGCTTGCGCCAGGATGTGCAAAATTCCTCTAATAGGTACTCTCACATCGCAATGCACGTAGTAAAAGCCGCGTCACCCTAAGGCTGTTGACTCAAACGGATCGAAGGATAGACAGAGACAAACTGCGAGAATTCCATATCCTGGCCTACAGCGAGAACTTAATGCTCGAATATATTCTTTATTCCTACCTCTGCATGCAGATTGGCACCGTTCCTCTCCTCGTAACGTTGTTTTTTTTTGGAGTCTGTGTGAGTGATAATTGGTGTGGAGAGGCGGAGTAGGAATATAACAGGGATTGGCCAAATGCAAAGCAACTAGGGTGGTGATGTGATTGACACCGAGGGCTGATCAAGCTAGTGGGCAAATTAATGCAAAAGCAACTAAGCAGGGTGCAGAACTCAGTACTCGATAAACTAGTACTGTAGCGGTATTCCGTAATTATACAGATGGAAGAAGGTCATAAGGTAATACTCGCGAGTAAGAATGCGCTGGCACTGAACCGAATTGCAGGTTGAATCGGAGTACTAGTATTGGCACACGCACATGACTGGAGTAGCTCATTGTGTTTTGTTTTCCTTGCTTGACGTCTGCAACTAAGTTTTGTGCTCATCGACAAGACATGTGAATGAAAGCCAGCAAATCCTATTTTGCCCAGCTGCGAATGTCAAGTCGCCATATAGAGTATGAATGCGTGTAAGGATTTGCTAATAAAAAAACAGTCGATCTATGCAGACTCCGCACCGCGGGACGCTCAGCCAGCACCACATACCTTTTCTGCACATGAGATATGGCAGACGCAGCAATTCTGCTGGACAATCTGAGTTATAAGACATGTGAATGAAAGCCAGCAGCTCCCATTCCGCCTTGTTTATTTCTTTTTAAGGAATTGTTAATCGCATTCATGATCATCCAATCTAGACTATGGTGATGGACTGCAGCTCCTAGGCTCCCATTCCGCCCGGCTGCGTATGTCAAGGCGCAGGTCAAGTTGGTCCATGTAAACTCGGGAGTCGGTATTTTCTCGAGGTTGGTTATGGAAGGGTTAGCTAGGTATTACCTCATAGTTTTTCTGCACATCTTTGCTTGACATTTGTTTTTTGTGAAAATCATTACTTGTATTATGAGAGACCGCACCTTCGGGTAGGTTGTCCTTGCTTGAGATATGGCAGTAACTAAGCTAAGACCACACACCAACAGGATCTCAGGATGTCTCGTCATAGATGATTACGTGTAGAATAGCAAGCTATTACCTGATGGTTTTCTTTCTGCACATTGAGATAGGGCATTATAATCAGGCCTCACACAAACAGGGGCCCTCCCTCCAGGCTCCCACCGCGGGTGTCGAAGTGACGGATGTGGAATGCGCATGGCTGAATATACCTGGATGGTTACGTGTGCAATCACTGTCTTCATCCCGTGCTCGTAGTCAGTTTGAGGCCATGACAAACACCCGCCTACAGGGCAGGGACTGGCCCGGTAGGGGAGAGAGGCCAACTGGGAGACCAGAAGCCGCAGTCCATCGCCATATTCTATATAGGATAAATGCGATTAATGATTGTTAAAAAAAAAACACCCGCCTACGAGCCCATGAGCATAGCGGACACCACCTGATATTCAACTGCCCACTGCACCAGGAGGCCCGCAGTGAGCTGCCCAGGGGAGTGAGAATCTGGATGCACAGCGCTGGACTGTGGGCAGCGCCGAGACGTTACTCACTGCATGTACCGTAAGCTAGCGAGGGCCAAGGGGTCGGGCGGTGGGCACAGGAGGGCACTGGCATACAGGGTAGCCCCACGCCAGAGTAAATTGCCTGCCCCCTTGAATCCACTCGGGCTTCTGCGTAGCTCGTCCGATCCCTCCTCCTATTAGGGATGTATACGAGTGATGAGTGTGGCTTCTGCAAGACAAGTAGGATGTGGAATTACTACCTCTTACCTTTGCTTACTCTGAAACATCAGTATTTACTTATGTATAGGAGCAATCACAAGTCGATTCAACATGCTCGGCCGATATAGAACTCTTGTGGGCACACCATAGCCAGGGTGTATGGTCACATATGCTGAGTCATTTGCGGGAGGTCAGTCTGGTGGAGTCCAGTTCCACATTTGCTGCATGCAGACAAGTGTATTTCAGCCCTCTAGTAGTATATGCACTCTGTGCAGGGTAGAATATGAGGCGAGAAGCAGTTAGGTGAGGTAGTGATCGGCATCTAGCAGACATTGGCTTCCACACTACCAGGATAAACGTTTCCACAACACGAGCACTGCAGTGCACTGGAGGAGCGCGGTAGCCACCTAGTCTACGAGTGATCCCCCTAGCAACAGGTCCGAAACGAATTGATCAGAGGAGCCAACAAGTGGAGAACGTTAACGGTGCCGTAGAGGAACCGAATTCCTTCACCATATGTACCGGGCGTTAGAGAAGGGTCACGCACTAGTCAGTTACGGCGTGTGACAATTCATGACAATTCATCACTCTACCGCGTACATTGCAGGGTCGGCAGGTTAACTTACCAACCCTCCCGGGCTTCCCGGTAGTTGGCCACATCTGGATGCATACGAGCAACATGTATGTGAAAGAAAAAGAAAGGAAAGAGGAGGGTAGCGTCAGAGCTAGCGTAGTCATGTATCTTCCTGCTAAAATGTATAAAAGGGCGTGTGAATCCTTGGGGTCCAAACCCACCAGCGCAGTATATCCTAAGCCAGAGAACCATCTGCCTTCTACAGACTCCTCAGATCCCACGTACCAAACGACCTTATAACCCCTGCCCCTATAACCTGAAATGGCCACCAGCGACACCAGGCCTTCCGACACCAGGCCTTCTGACGGAACTGGCCTTTCCGCCTTGGTTAAACATCACGCAGATCCCAACAAAATTGATGTCCAGATCTACTACCAGAACCGCGAGGGTAAACTGTGCGTGCTCACTGTGGGGGGCAGCGCTAAGTTAATCGATGCCCATCGTCCTCTGATACACAATTCACCTCTTGCCGCAGTTAACTTCGCTCCCCCACCGACTTTAGTAGGTACTTCATGCATTTGAGCTAATGTCTCAATGAGGCTTCAATGGCTAATAGTTGAACCTAACCTTACAGCCTGAACCCAGCCCCGAGGTTTTTGGAAAGAACCCCGAGCATAAAATCGTAGCGGCGATCGCCCTGAGCGATCATGTTTGCATTAACACAGAGACTGGTTCTAAGTTTGGGGCCTTCACTACCAACATAGTAGACGTTTATTTCCATTTCCAACCGTATGATTACCACCCACCCGTTTGCAGAGTTGTTACGTAAATTAATACAGAATGTATACTGATCATGAGTGGAGCATTTCCTTTATGGTGATAATAAGGAATGAGAGCCAAAACGAAATCGCCGAGAAAAAGCGATGGGTCCCTAACCCAGAGCCCCACCCGCCGTACCACATCGTTGCCAAAAATGCAGCCTTCCCCCCCCCGCAGCCGATTGCCGCGTGCGCGGGTAATACCTCCTTCTGGCCTCCCCACTTGCTCGAGGCTATTAAAGCGCAGGCCCTTGCAAAGAACATCAGCACCCTCCGAGTGGAGCGCGAGAGATGGACGACATACCATGGGGATGATGGGCACCTTTGGTTCAGCTACACTTTCGGTAGGTAATCGTAGTGCAGCGTTTCCTTTCAGTGACTACAGGTAACTAATGACTTTGCTGTTTGCGTAACAGACCTTTTTTCTGGGGGGCCCACAATTAGCATTCAAGAGAAAGTGACCAGTGTGCCGGCAGGCGATATCTGGATCAGCCCCCGGCTTCTCCGGTCATCGCTCGCCCTCGTCCAAGTTGACAGGCGACCAGCTATTTACTATCTCAACTCCAAGGGGGCTATCTACAGGACCATTAAGACCGCCGGGCATTGGGAACAACCGAAACAACTCGTTGAAAGTGGCAAGCCACGGGAAGGAACGAATCTTGCTGCAGTGGCAGATTTCGAAGTGTTCAGTGACTTGCTGCACCACACAGTATGCGTTGCTTATCAAGATCACGGTGATAACATCCAAACGGTGGTTGATAAAATTGTATTCCACTCGAAGTAAACTCCCCTGGAAGCCAAAGAGTTAGTATGCTACCCTTGCTGGGATAGAGAGCTTGACTAATTTAGCTCATTGAGTATTAGGAATGGGTATTCTGGTGTGCGCGAACACTGAGTGGACTTTGCCGTATTTGTGGTTTATGGTTTATCACGTTGTTGGTGGGATTGGAATTACTAGGGCCATGGGCCAGTGCGAAATTGTTCCCTGTTAAAAAAACCACTCACATGAGACACAGTCTTGTTTACATTCGTTCATACCAATCAAACATTTAACACTCTTGTTGAATTCGAAGCTGCCTACTTACTGAAATTAATATTTCAGCCATTGCTGAGTCGGTGTTCACATTGGAGTGTGCAACAAGCGGCATCCATAGGTCGTGTATGCGGTGACAGTATATTGTCTTGTGCCAAGTCCCGTGGTAATTGAACGCAGTGATAGAATTTGGATCTGGTTTCTTGTGAGCCTATTGACGGGGCTGATGCCCCAGAAACACGAGCCAGGTCTGCAAATATACAGCTACTGGGCATGCTTTACCCTATAGGCAACTGATCAGGATAATCAATAAGCATACATTGTCTCTATAGTGCGATTGTATTGTTCGAGGGCCCTATTCGATTGGTGAGAGTAAGGAGGTGTATAGAGGTGTTATATACCCTTCGGTTTGAAATATTTATTAACTTCCCCTTTGATATACTCTCCACCATTGTCCGTTATCATGTATAAGATAGTGGTTTTAAACTGTCTTTCTACATATGTAAGTAATGAATTCCTGGATAACTTTAGTAGTATCCGATTTGTTCTTTAAAAAGAAAATCCATGCCATTCGAGTATAATTATCGATAAATATGATATAGTTTATTGTGGATTCCCATATGTAAGAGTCGCTTGCTTACTACTAAGGTCACTGTAGATAATCTCAAATGGTCCTGTAGTTCTACTACTTTCAAGTCCTTTCGGAACTAAGTTGGTAGATTTAGACATAATGCATGTATTGCAAGTAAATTCAGCAGGAGCAGTAGGTATTAACTGTCCATCTTGATATGCAGGTTGCTATACATCGTGCCAAGACTCCTGGTATCTGTCACGAATTATTTTCTGCTGTGACAGCTAAGAATTTACTCCGCATGGTTAGCAGAGATGCCTTCTAGCGGTGCCCCTAATGGACAGAAGAGTAGCGGCAAGTTCTGGCCCTTCTATCCCTCTTGTAACTCTTAGTTTTCTCTCTCCATGTATAACTCGGAAACTAGTCGTATAAGAATATGACCCCCCCAATGATATGCTTATATCGAGCGTATACTGTATCTACGTACTTACGTAAGTAGTAATTCGTGCCAAGGGCTCGTATGTATACACCTCTCACTTAGATAATGACTCCTTCTATATCTCTTCCATCCCAATTTCAAAACCTATGTAATTCTGTCGAGTTATTGATGAGATGTTGCTTTTTTCCGCGATTGTTTGTGGGTGCACGTCGATCACATGTAGGTAGGTACCTACTCCGTACATGCTTTACCAAAACTTAGGTTATGGATTAGTCAGGATGGGCTGCAAGCGGCAAGGTTTCTTCAGTCCCATTTACCACCCGTAAACTCACTCCCTCCTCCATGCAGCAACCACTGGAATAATGTATCTGTCCTTTGCACACAGACACACACCTCCTCAAGAAGTTCCTCCCCCCACCACTCCCGGGTGACATTCACGATCTCAGCCCCGATCTCCTTTCCAAAATCTCCCAGTCACTATCCCTCGATGCCCATGTACCATACTTGATATCATGCTCTGTCAATAAATTTCTACACTGATCAGAGCAGTACTCTGAGGCCTTAAGGATTTGCATAGTCGATAGGAGTGCGATGCCGAAAATGCATCTTCATCATCACCTCCGTGCCAAATGAGAGTCTTTCCTATCTCATCCGCATTACGGTTGGCCAGGCCATTTACAACCATACCGGGCGCATCAGTGGGGTTACAGTGCATACAAACCCTGGTTAGTCCACATGAACCCATGGTACCTAGAGGACTTATGCTAATATATTGCATTTCCACAATAGAAATAGAGACCACCAATTCTTTTTTTTTTTTAAGGAATCATTAATCGCATTCACCCTATATAGAGTATGGCGATAGACCACCAATTCGTTTAGCCATAGCCGATGTATTCCGGATATATGCACTAAAGTCCACTTGTACTTCTCTGAGAGCTTCAGGTGCCGCAGTTGCCGCAGGTCTATAATTTTCGAGGTGGGGGTGACCCAGACGTTAAGTTCCTTGCGGGAGAAGGCGAGAATGTGGCTGTACCAGATGCAAGATGAGGTCTACCTAGTGGTTTTGATTAAGCTTCTGGAAGTACCACCCACCAAGTATGTAACGATGGCAAGAAAGACGATATCGCGGTCACGTGCTTGCAAAAGCAAGTTTGACTGGCCAAAACTCTTGTTTGAGGGACGGACGTTGGAGCAGGAGATTCAGTTCAGGCGAGCCAACTGCATTGATATTACAGACACGGAAACATTGGATATCAAGATAGCCATCGCCAAGCACCTCTTACAAACGGAGGATGAGGGTACACTTATTCCGCCCTTAGTCGAACCACTTGATGCTATAATATACAATGAACCCGCGTTATAAGAAACCCACGATATAAGAAACCTCACGATATAAGAAACCTCACGATATAAGCAACTATTCTCCGGTCCCGACAGAATTTGTATGGGAAAATAAGAAACTCGGGTTATAGGTAAGTTTCTTAAATATTGGCTTAATTAATAATACATATAAAAATGAAAGTTGCTTATATCGTGAGTATGGCTGTCAGAAGCACTTGAGCCGCACATTTACTCCGCATCGTCCGAATTGTTTCTCCACAAGCCTGCATCCAAATCAGCTGAACCAGCAATCAATTTCCGTGCATTCGTGTTGCGCATCCTGGTTTCCAGTGAGCTAGTCTTTCCGAGTTTATTGATTCTGTGGATGAAGTTGTTCAGAACTCGGTAGAAGAGGAGGAGCAACGTATTTTAGATACATATGAGCCTATTTTACTTCAGGATTCTGATTCCGATCCGGAAGGCATGCAAGATGTACCTATTATTTCCTATCAGGCTGCACTTGAAGATCTTGAAGCCTTGCGTCTCTTTCGTCTTCAAAACCCTCATGTGAATTCACAGCGAGGAGAGAAGGTGGAGGCTGTTCTGTATCGAGAAAAGCGGGATATTGAGACTCTACAAGGCACGGCTCGGGGTGCACACCCTCAACTACTATCACGGGGTTTTTTAGGCCTCTCTCGGACATTTCCTAGTTTTTGTATGTATCTCGCGTTATAAGAAAACTCGCCTTATAAGCAACTTTTTCCCGGTCCCAGGAGTTGCTTATAACGCGAGTTCACTGTATGTCTATCGACGCAAAGACGACAATAGGGGCGAATCACTAGAGGTCAATCTAGCGGTTCAACCTGAGGAGCTAGGTGACGGAGAGAATATAAGACAGGACATGGATGCAAAAGACCAGGATTGAGAACAGGACAATGGGGAGGAGAATACGAAGAGGGTAGAAGAAGAACATGAACAACAGGAATGGGAATCTGAGCCGGTGTTGAAATCAGAAGGGGGAGGGGTTGAGGATGAGGATGGGGATGGGGGTGAGCAAAGACTAGATCTGGTTTGGTCTGTGGAATTTATGCATAATGGAGCACTCGCCCCAAATCTCCCTCCTCATTCACAGAACCTCATCTTTACGATTGCGGAGCTTTATGGGCCTCTCCCAATCCCGATATGCGGCACTCAACCCGATTTCTCCACCTCCATCCCCCCCCCTCTCTATTCCGGACTATACCCCCTGCCATGCACTCCACAATACGCCTGGGCACGAGGCGAGCCGACTCGAGCCCGGAGGTCGTTGCAACCGTGAAATGCGGAAGATACCCAGAGTGTGAGAATCTTCAAGATACGTTGCATTCCCACCCTGACTGAGGGCGTGCACACTTCACGTGTGCTTGAATTAATATGGCGACACAACCTCCACCGGCAGTCCAAGAGTTTATTGCTTCCCTTGCAGGGCGATATCAAGAATTACAAAATGGTTATACAGTATCAGGGACTGGGTCTCGTCGGTTTAGCAACTACCTCTATAGCCGGAAGCTATTAATTCGGAAGTCTATTCAAGATGAGCCAGGGCGCCACCACATCTATTGCACTCATTGCACCCGGCTTCCTTGGAAGGTAGCGGCAAAATTCACGACTACAAGTGCACAACTACGGCATTTCCGACATCATCACCCACCGTTGCCAACAACACAAGAGGAGGAAAATTCCAAAATTCAGGAGTTTGTTATTCCTCAGCGCTAGATGTAGCAGTGTGCACCATGATCTATTTATTCTTTTTTACGTATGCTGCTTGCGAGCCCCAACCAGTCCAAGTACGAGCCAGCTCGTGCCCAGGCCTACTCCAAAAAATCACCTTCCCCCTTGCTGACTTTGTTGAGAATATCCAGGAGCACCGTTCAGAGCTCCTCGGGGACCGGGCAAGTGCAAGAGCCAGTAAGATTGTTGATGTGGCGTTTACACAGTGGTACATATTATAAATCATGAGTAGGAACACTGGCCGCGATGCATAAGTATGTGGCCAATGAAGGATCACTTAACCCAATAGATATATCGGAATGTTCAGACAGAATGTATACGCTCGTATATTTCAGAGTGAATCAGAGAAAAGCTCGTTAAGCTTATCTGAATAGTAGAGAGCGAGCGAACGTCCTATATAGAGCGAGCTTGCATACATGATTGTCGTATGCTGTGACATACGTGAAATGCCTTGAAAGAATAAAACTTGCAAAGAACAGTGATCATGATGAAGAACAGTGATCATGATGAAGAACAGTGATCATGATGTTGTGGTTGAAAGAAGACAGGTTTGCAAGAATAAAGAATAGGGATCATTACGCTGTGGCTTTTCAACAATACATGGACTCAGAGTATTCATGATCAAGCTCAGAACCTCTATATCGCTGCCAAGCCTGCACGCCCACTCTATATTCCGGGCTCCGGACTAGCCACCCTAATTACCTACTACTCCGCAAATGGAAGGTACTACTGAATTAGGGATACAATCTAACTGCTAGAGGGTGCCAACTGTACCAGACTATGCTAGAGAAGGATATTAACCTCATGGCTGCAACAGGTACCTAATGTGAAACACTGTGCGTGCAGCACCCAAATCTCCCAAGTATGCTTCAAAAGTACCCCGATTCTTGATTCCTTCTTTAAAGTCCACAGAATTCCACATTTAGGCGCCCAAGGACTCTGCTGCTGGAATAACAATTATGAAGGGGGGCTCATACATATCCCGTAAGAGCAATGCAGGCAGTAATACCACAATCACCCTGGAAGTACTGTGACCGTACCACCCACACCAAGCTGCCTAGCTCCAGAACAAACCTTAATTAGGTATGACGGAAGGACATAACCGCAGAAGATGCACCCTTCTCTGTTGGGTAAATCCCTTCTTGGAGGTTGTTGGGCCTTGTATACATTTGGGTTTTTGTTCACAGAGCTAGTAGCATAATATTCCTAAATTTAGGATGTCAGGTTTTGGTTGGAAAGGCGATATTTGCTGGTTGGTGAACCAGGCTTACATGTACATGTACTCACACACAAATTAGTCGAACTCAGTAGTATAGATGTACATGCCTACCCATCCTGATATTAATTACCCTACTCCGTATGATTAGCCAAGGAACATACTTGATTCTCCATCTGTAGCCTTGTAGTGGGTAGGGGGAAGTGGGGGAGTAGAGGGGTGCAGAGAGGAGTGGCAGTAGAAGAGGGGAGTGGAGAGAGCAGACGGGGGCAAAGGGTCCACAGGAGAGGTTGTGTTAACCAGAAAACTCTACACAAACACGCCTATCAGAAAAAGATATTGTGGCTTCGCAAAATTTTCTACACATATACATGGTAGCAGGGAGGTTACCAGAAGTGGCAAGAGGTTTTAGGGCGGCAGATTCTAGGAAATAAAGTCTGGCAACTGACTTACGGACTCGGGTAAAAATGATAATTATGCTACACGAGTAGTTTATAAATATGACTGGTCTTGTGGGGATCGAGCTTGCTCATTTCTTCACTGCACTATAGCTCGTTGACCGTTTCGCCCCCCAAATACTCTCGAGCTCCATACATGCGCGATTCCTATTTGCTTATATCTTCTCTCTGTGCCATTGGAGACCCCTGTCCATCTGTTTTCCGTCCCTGTTGCAGCGAGAGTATTTCCAAGTTAGTGTCCATGTCCACAAAGCTTCAGCGTTGTCAGTCCCTCCTCAATCCCATCACCATCCTCATCTTCGTCATCATCGAGAACATGCACTGTCCCATGATATGGACAAAACTTCCATTTTTGATGACGTGTTGGCGATTCTGCTCGTTTGTCACTCAGGTCTTTATGGTAATAGAGTTTTCTTCCCTCGCCATAGGGCTCTCCTAGAACAAGAGTGGTAAAGATCAAGTCTGCCGAATCCAACATAACGGAAATGGTGGCTGGGATATCCCAGTAGTTAACACCATTTGTGCTCCACCTCGGGGTAAAGTGTCTTTCTGGAACATCCATCAGATTGGTTGTGTACGTAAGTAGTTTGCGAACACCTGTGTAGTGAGTAAATATTGTGAGCGGGCTGTACAGGGAGCCTGGAAGAACGTACTCGGATCATCATCTCCATCAGGTGGGATATCTTCTGCACTAGCATAAATATCCTCCTTGAAAGTTAGCAGCCGCTTTTGGGCTTCCTTCGATTTGACAATTGGGCAGCGGCGGTTGAAGTGCTCTTCTTTGCCGACTCCTTGGATCATGTCATCTCCCTTTTATTTACGGTTAGCCATGTGGTCAGCGAGTCCTACAGTAGATGGCAGTTACCTTTCGAATAAGCCACTTCATACGACCCTTACACATTGGAACTCCAAAGAAGGGATCTGTATATCGCTTCAGATGAGGATGAATGTGAGGACGATATACCTCGGATACGCTAATTCCATAGCTGTACCGTGATTTACGGCTCTCCACAATACCCCAACTGGAAGCGCTGCCGGCATTATGTTGGTGGACACCGTGTTGGACCGCACCGAGGACAATGGCGGTAGACCTGGTGACGGCAGGGAAAAGTCAGCCTTAGTTATGCACGCCATCAATCCAACATTGGCCTTCTGGGGAGATGTGTTTACGGATCAAGTGGCCTGATTAAATTCACTGTCGTGCCGTCCTTGTTGCGTACGTTGTCCTGAAGCCACTTTGCCAGGTAGTTTGATGATCCGAATCCCCCGACTAAGATCAGTGCCTGTGCATAATTTATGAAATTAGTTTCTAAAGCGGTGATCACTCATACAAAGGCAGCACCTACATCCACATTCTTCTTAGTAGCCACCTGCGCAGCCGTGACCTGCTCCTGTACTAGCTCGCTAATCTCTTTGAACGTCTGCTCGAAGATTTCCTTCATATCCTTGGTCGAGAATGTGATCTTTCGCCTCCGCACACCCTTTTCGGGATCATCAGGAACTCCTGGTAGCACGCATACCACATCATCGTCATCATCATCGTCATCATCATCGTCATCATCAAGATCACCATCGCCATCATTGTCATCGCCATCGCCGCCATCTTCACCAGTACCACCACCATTACTGTTGTCGGGAAAAAATTTGAGCTTGATTTCGGCATTAAAATCATTGCGCATTTCTATGCGATCATCTTCTTCCATATTGTCATAGGCCCTATGACAGCGGTTCATGGTCAGTAGGAAGCTATACTAGGGTGCTAGGACGACTTACTGTTGGCCAATTCGGCGAATTACCATGGCTTCGAAACGCCTGTTAAGGAGCGTGGAGCCACAGAGACCCCCGCTACCGACACTGCACTCACTCACTCGGAGCTGGGGGTCGATAGATGTAACTCTGTAAGATATCAAATCCTGTAGATATATGTATGAGTCAAGTTGTGCTACGAAATTTGACCAAAACAATGTATGCAACCTACCACTGTTCCACCGCCACAATCAACAATCACGTATACGTCCCTAACCTGAAACCTTCAGTTAGCGATCCTGTGAGTAATAATATATAGTAGTTGGTCAGACTTTCAAATTTCCTTTCACTCCGTCCAAATCTGTAAGAGCATGTACGGCTGCCGCCTCTGGCTCAGAAATCATGTATATCTCCTTCTCAGCTATACCTGCATCCATGGCTGCTTGTTTTGTCAACTCTTTTGCTTCATCGTCCCAGATCTGCAGCAGGAAATTAGTATACATAAATGACCCACTGACATAAAGCTACTGTTAAATATGCATGTAGTTGCTCACCGCTGGTACAGTAAGACAACATTTGATTGCCACTCCACCGGCCCGTCCTAGGTCCTCTTGAAGCGTCGGGTAGCTCTGTCCTAATTTCTGTTTCGCATATTCAAACAGCTCCCTCAGGTAATCCGCGGCCACATCAGCTGGCGTTTTGTCTGGCGGGATCGCCATAATTGTTTCCCGGAGATGGGCAAGATTAGTGGTGGCACTCCCAGAGTAGCCGTTCAGCCCATCTTTTTCGAGCCGGCGGAGAAGTTCGTCATTGCTGCTGTACTCTGGCTCATTGAGGAGAAGCTTAAACCATTCTAGTCGACCAGGCACAGCACGTACTGCATGACCCCACTGGATACCCTTCTTTGAATATCTAAGCACCGTGGGGACCTTGTTTGACGATTGCAAATTCTATTAAAGTACTAGGCATGAGTAAGGATACAATTAACTTGAAGGAGGGAATGTCAGCAAACCTGAACTTGCCAGTCTCGAAGGATATGTGTTTTCCCACTTGCGGTATTGTGCTGCAATTGCGACCGAATATTTTAGCATGTCATATTATAATTAATTGTCACCATGCAGCCAGGAATTGGGGCCCAATACCCAAGCAACACCCGAGTATGTGGTGCCAAAATCTATTGCCATGATGAGTGTATTCGAGTGTGGAGGATCTGCTTTCGAGCCCGAAGCCGATATCGACGCATTTCCCGGCGGTGCGGCGGAGGTTTGTGTGCCGGCTCCTCCCATCCCCCCCCTACGCTTGAATTTCTTGGGCATGATGGCAACTTCGATTTGCCCTAGGGCAGTTTGATAGTATCTCGATCGATAGGTAGATACCGGTAAGGAGTAGCCAAACTTGAAAAGGGACAAATAGTAGTAAGGGTAGTCTGGTGTAGTAAGGGCACCTGGGGCAACAAGTTTTCCTCCGGTTCAATGAATCTTGATGTTGGCTACGTGTGAGTGTATGAGTGAGGCCAAATCAGTAACCGTGCGGTATCTACGGAGTACCAGCAAGTTATAGAATTATAAGAGTTGATGGGATCACGTTATTGGGATCAGTCACACGTCCTGTCATGGTCGTGACGCTCTGTGGGCCTTACGCTAGGACCTTCTGGGCACGTGTGGGAGGCCTGACGACTATGTAGATCTGGATCAATATCCCTACACTTGCACTTTCCCGCAGTCTGGATAACTTTCCCACACTCCTACTTAACACGTACCTGCAGCAACGCAACTACCGGTAGGGTGACCGGCGAGTTCCGGATCCGCAGCTGTCTCATGCCTGACCCTTATCGCTATAGCTAGACGAAGTCCCAGCCTCAAGGCTCGCCTCCTTTATGCTTCAGTAACGATTGAAGTTCTATTGCAAATGCCACGCACCTTGTGGTTTGCGACGTTCTTGCGTACATCTTCATGGTTGTGGGATTTTGCAAATATGAGCACCCAAGATTCCAGCAATTTACCCGACCCCCAGGTAAGACTCCAATCCGCTTCGAATCCATTGACACAGGGACGTCAAACAGAGCTGACCCATCTTTTTAGCTATCGAGACCTAGTAGTGCAGACAATGAAGGAGCGGTGGCCATGGCAATGTACCACGGCGCGCACGAGGAGTCGAAAAGAATGAGAGAATGGATTCTACATATATCTGATCATGCGTTAAGCGGGGACACCTCGGCTCTACAACGAGTGAAACAGGCGCTGGATTACCTCACGGAGTTCCTTCCACAGGCTTATCCATGGGAAAGGACTTTCCTCGGGCTCGTTTTAGACTCGGAGGCAAAGCAGGAACGGATCTCAGAGCTCACAGGTGAAATACTGCGCCTGAGTGATAACCAGGTCGAGGCGAGCAAGGATGATTACCATTTTGCGAAAAAGTTGACTGGAATGTTTAGAGCAGTCGGGGACTGGGCATACCAAACATTTGAAGATGCACCGACGGTTGGACAGCAGCTGGATCACGAAGCGGAGATTGCATTTTCTGGGGTGGCGGGAGAAGGGTGGCGGGCGCTGCTGGAGAATGACCATGTCCTCCTAATCACAAGCGTGGTGACATCTGAGCTAGTGAAAAACGTTCTAGAACCGCGCCTCCTGCAGCTGGGAGAAGATCATGATTATCTTAAGCTGATAATACCAGCTATTGAAGAGTCTCTCGTCAAAAGTATGCATGAATTAGCACTTCTTGTGTTTGCGGGACTTAAATAGCTTACATTATTCACAGATACGGATGAAGACCTCACATGGCGTACTAAAACTATCGACATATTGAGGCACAACAAACTATTCTGGGAGATTTTCAAGTCTACTGCAGATACTCTAGCCGACAGATTATTCATGAAGTTCACACTATGCACTAATAAAAAACCCGCTGGCCGTATAAAGAAACTTGCATCGGTGATAAATGCAAGTGGGCACGTTGCAATGGAGTGCCAGACGCAGCCGTCCGAGTTCCAATTCAAATGGTTCTCCTCGGGGTCTATATTTGAACCGGAGCTGGCCTCCGATACCAACAATAAGGTTGGTGACCCAGAGCTGGAAGACAAGAGGAGGGTGTGGGTGGTTGTTATGACAGTGGCGCCTGCAGTATTAAGAGTGGAGCATAGGTCAGGCAGGAAGGTGGTTGTTGTGAAAGCTAGGGTATTACTAGAGGAGACAACCCCACTGCTAGAGGAGAAATCTGAAGAAGAGAGTTTAGATGGCAGGAGTGGTCAAGAGACAGATGAGGAGAACGGAGCAAGCGATGAGGAAAGCGAGAAAAGTAGCCGGGAGGACGGGGATAGTGAACAGGACGACGCTAGCAGTAGCGCGAGAACTGAGCGCTGTGGGGAGAGTGAGGAGGAGGCTACTGAACATATGGGTGAGAATGCGGGAAATCTGGAGCATTGCGTAAGTACTAGTGAGGACGAAGGTGTGATAACAGATATTGCATCAGAAACTAGTGAGAATAAACGAGAAACTGAGGGCGAACGGGAAATCGAAGACGAACGGAAAACAGAAAACGAAGGGAAAATCGGCGAAGGGAATATCAAAGATGATGGGAACATCGAGGGCGAAGGGACAACTGAAGTGGCAGGAAGCTGTGCAACAAGCGTGGGAGGTGAAGCAGACCAGAGTGAGGAAGAGCGGAAGGAAGAACAGAACCTTAAAGAGGACATCAAGGAAATCGAGGTTGAACCAGATGTGATGAAGGAGATGAATGTCGAAAACCAAGACAGGGATGCAATGGCAAGAGCTAAAGAGGTAGAGCACCATGAGGCGAGAATCAGCCATGGGACGGACAAGGGACAGGTCGATCCTAAGGTGGCGGAGAATGAGAAGGGAGGAGATGTTGGTGGCGGAGGTAGCCGCGGTTTGGAAGAAAACAAAGAGACAGCGGACCATGATGGAGGAGAAATTAGCCCTGAAGGGGAGACATCGGGGGGCAATGTGAAGTGTGAGAATACAACAGAGGAAAGGGGGGATTTTGGAGAGGAAGGCAGCCATGAAGCGGAAAACGCCAGAGAGATAGCGGACCATAAGGCGGGAATTCGACATGGAGACAAGGCACAGGCTCACACCAAGGTTGCCGAGGGTGAGCAAGGAGGGAATGCTGATGACGAAAGCAGTTGCAGAGAAGAAGGGATTGCACAGACAGCGGACTGTGAGTCGGAAACTAGTTTCCCTGAGGGGTCACCAGCAGAGGAAATGAAGTGTCACGATACGAAAGAGAAGGGGGAGAATTCCGAAGACGAAGACAGCCATCGAGAGGGAAGTAGCAGAGAAATAGCGGAACATGAGGCAGCAGCCAGCACCGCATTGGAGAGATCAGCAAATGATGCAACGTGTATGGATAGGAGTACTGAGAAGGGAGAAAATTTCGACGACCAACGCAGTCACGGAGCGAAGGGGGGGGGAATTCAACGAGATGTAGACACAGCAGTGCGTAAAATAAGCGACAGCGGAGAGGAAGTGAACTTTGAAGATCATGGGGATGACCTGGACGGAAGCAGAGAGGTAGCAACGAGCGAAGAGGATAGGTTAGGGGAGGAGGAGTTTAAAGAAAGTCGAAGCTGTAGGGTGGAAGCGGATAGGACGGAGGAAGCACAGGAGGTGTTTGGAGACGAAGGTCAGACTTGCGGGGGGGAGGCAACGAAGTCTGAAGAGATACCAAAGACTCAAGATGAGGAGAGTTGTGAACACAAGGACACGAAGGGCGAAGCGAAGTGTGAAGACAATGGAAGAACTGAGGAATTTGAGGAGAGTCGTCAGGGGGAAATAACAAAGGTGGAACAAAGCTGTACGGAACAAGTAGGCGAGAGCGGGGATACCCAGTGAAGGGATTCCAGTATATAGCATCGATACAGAGTGATATCCAAGTACTATACACAAATATACTAGTATGCACTATGGTACAAATTCTCGACGGTAGTTGCAGAATTAGAACACTTACCTCTGGTACTGGCTTGCAAGTATGCAGATAGTGATACTATACTATACCTTAAATAGAGGCGCATACCTTCCGATTGAAGACGCATAGTTCTTGGTGAGATCTGGCCAGTACTTAAGTATCTGGATCGTTTTCGGGTACCCCATTACACACATATTTAGGTGTGCCACAGCAACAGTGTCAATTGAGATAGAAAACAGCAGTTGTGAAAAAGAATATCGAATCCGAGCCGCTTCACACTACTGACAACAGGAATACACACCTTAAAATCCACTTGGTGAAAGAAATAATATATATATATATACAGTATATATCGCTTCATTTTTTGAGAAAACAACAGCTGAGAACAATACACTACCGTAATGTGTATGAAGTTTAGTGGAACCAGGCACATTTCATGACACTGATATCCAACCACAAGCAGTGCGTACAGTATATCCAGGAATAGACCTGAATCTCTGAAACTGATGATAAATTGATAACAGGGTATCAAGCTTTGAATTGCTATTTATATATGGTATTACAATAGTGATTTAAACTATATACACAACTCTATGTAGGAGCACCTACATTCATGATCTATAAACAGATTGATGGGTCGATGGGACAGACTGCTCGATGGGACACAAGCGACTAGGGTATATATTAGGATTAACAGGACGTGCTAAACACCCACTAAATACCATGCGGCTGTTGGAGCCCGGCTACATTGGGTATGTACGCTAGAACTAGTTAGGCTATGGCAGGCTTGGGCTTGGGCAACGGTATATAGCTCTCGTCAGTGACTAGAGACGAGAGCCAGGAAATGAACAGATACATCGCACGTTACTGAGCTCCATTAGCGGCTAGGTCAATTGAGTGAACGCACTGACAGACGGGCTAGAAACAAATGCTTTAAAAATAGTTTTCACAACCACAAGTATGCAATGGCTAGTGCATATGCAAGACAGCTGTACATGCCACCCCATTGTATGCTATGATGAAGAGCAAAGCTCAGAGAGAAAGTATTCAAGAAGATAAAGAGGGAAATTATATTATGTAGTAACGGCTAGAATATAGCTGTAAAAGGTTAGGTGAAGAGGAAAGGAAGAGATAATATGCAAGAGGTTTGGGGGACTTTATAGACAATCCATGTACAGTCCACCCTTGCTATAACGGACCTTGCTATACCGGACGGACCAGAGGTTTCAAGATTTCACATCAGCAAATTACCCCTCGCTATACCAGACGGCCATATAATACCTTACCAGACAGAGTGTAAAGGTTTTCAGATCCTTGTTCCCATACATTTCTCCCTTGCTATAATGGACGGAGCTAAGCTAGGTACATACGTCAACTGCAGCCTCAACATGTAAATTCCGGGAATGCTCGGCATTTGTCCTGCTCAAAATAAAGCCTCAACACTTCTGTCCACTGTTGCGCTTACTTCGCTTACTTCGCTTGCTTTCCTTGTTCACTTGCTCTGGTCGATGTGCCTAATCCATCTGATTTGGAGTGAATGTTAAGCGGTCTGTTATTTGCGCTTGGTATGTTGATGGGCCTGGATCGCAAGGGATAGGTGTTGGAAGTAGCCTACAGTGTTGGAAATATTTAAAGATTGTATTAATACAGCAAAATCAAGTAAGACTCGGATCTATGCAATTACCTACCTCATCATCAATGAAATTCTTACCAAAGTCATTAAGCTTCCCTTTTGCATGTTCTGGCTCCAGCCGCTTGCGACATATCTCACGCTTTTCCAACACACTCAGTGCTCTGCGTTTTCCTG
>Ga0307514_10001120_pt1 | contig 37125 bp, 40 predicted proteins | sample 16_EM_MG_FD_203088 | JGI IMG/M metagenome (GOLD analysis project Ga0307514, IMG submission 203088) | Populus trichocarpa ectomycorrhiza microbial communities from riparian zone in the Pacific Northwest, United States - 16_EM | ecosystem: Host-associated > Plants > Roots > Unclassified | place... | reverse complement strand
CCCATCTTTGCTCAACTTGCCTAATCTGATAATAAGCCTCAGTAGTGTCGTGGGATCCCATCAAAGTCTTGGGTCTTTAATCACATAAATAGAAGTGGCGATTGATTGTGGCGATTGTTGATAATCTTTCCAGCCAAAAACTTCGCAGGGTGGCAGACCGGCTGTCAAATTGCAACCCGTCCCCAGGTCGCGGTCTGGACTTCTCCAGGTTGCGAGTTGTCACGGGCTGTGTACCGTACGGAACATATATAACCTACTGCTTGGTACTGCTTGTCGCAAGTTACCTCATCGTAGCTCATCCACTTGTCCGCCGTTTTTAAAATTCGAAAATTCGAAAATGTTCGCATTGCCGTTCTGTCATCCCCTCAGGTTATGGTGGCCTGCGTGAGCGCATGTGAGGGTGACCACCCCCCGAGCGAACACTTATGCAGATATCACACGCTAAGTTCGCTCGGCTATCGCGCTAAATAGCCGATAACCCATTTCCCGTTTCTATGACGTCAAGAGCTCGATGTTCATCACTCCATTCCATCTTCACGCACAGCAAGGTCAAACGCTGCCCCAGTCTCTCTGAGGTTTTGTCTTCAGAGAATTGACAACTCCCTCAAACTCCCACCTAAACTCCTGCTTGGGATTGCCGAAAGCCAACCCTTGGTGCCGCGGGGCGGCTACTATACTGAGCTGAGTACGTATACGGGGAGTTCGATATTCTAGCTAATACCTATTTCTTTATAAATGCGCTATTTTTTTAAATTTTTTAACGAGAGTCAATAATAGGAAAGTTATTGCATACGAATTCCTTTTTAGATAGGTAGGAGAGTGCTTACAGGGCGGTTGCGGACCTGGAGCGGGGGTACCATATGGCCGGGAGTTAGTGCCGGTAGGAAGCTGGGAGCTGGAACCATCAAGCCAAATTCATCCTCCTGCATGGATTAAGAGGTTTAATTAGATCCGGAAGACAAGAGCTGGGTCGATCACCACTGGACGTAGTTGTATAATGAGTAACAATTTATGATTTAATAGCCATTATACTTTAGGCCAATTGGAAATAAGTATACAGACTGCTAGATCCTTTCTTGTATATAACCCAGATGCCATAGCTGTTTTGGGATGCTACAAATGGTAGATATGATACAATTAAAAGTCCTACAAATGTGCATATCGAATAGTGTCGGTGATAGGATCAAACCCAATAACCACCTAACACAACCTGCTAAACTCCATATAGATCGTTGGTATGTGTGGTACAGATGCTCCTGCAAATTGGACACCCAATTCTGGGCAGATTTGGTAGAGAAATTAAGGTCTGGTCATGAATTCTCACCTGTATTAATGGCTTACTCAAATGTCTGTTGCCGAGATTTCTTTGTTAGAATAAGTAGGTACAAACGAACTTTTACAATTTGTACTCGTGTGTGCTGCACGATTGTGCCGTACCACATAATGTTTTTATCCTAGCACAAGAGGAAACGCGCAATGCAATTCTATCTTTGTATCTGCTCCATTGCAGTTACCGGAAACAGCCTATCATAGCGTACGTAATTCTCTGGATGAAGTAGATTACCATCCCTCTGAGTCCGAGCTTCGCAGAAAGTAGCCGGTTCCATCGAAGATAAAGATAACCTCCACCATCGAATAGAAGTTCTCGTTTGCCACACGCCGGCGAGGATTGGGCCTCTGAACATTATAATCCGGTCCGCCGGAGCGATTGGAAAGAATACCAAACTCGTTGGCAACGGTGGAAAGTCTTGAATGCTGGTAAACATTCTGGGACTAAGTAGATAAGTCTCGGTTAGACGCTTATCTGCGATACATGTGTACCAGTAAATACTTCCTGTTAGTTATTACTCAGTCCCTAGTAGGATGAGATTCATTCGGTAAGTATCTCAGGATTGTAGCCGCGATCATGATCTCGAACATTCCACTGATAAGTCATCGTGCGTTCAATTGCCAGTGGTCCTTTGAACTGGTCATCCGCAATGAATGATCCAACTCTTGTGTCACTTTATATGTGAGCACACTAAGGAGATTCACATCAACTTGTTGGGCGGACGTCAGATCGAGAGTGAAGGGCTTGTTGGGTGAGCACCTAATTAAGACTATAGAATACCAAGATATTTTGTATATAGAGCTGATAAGAGCCTCGGCAGCACACGCCCATGCTGTGTATCATCGTGCCCCGATTGCTACATCCTCTACATACTGAACTCAGGTAGGACCGCAATCGCGTTCTGCCAGAGGGCAGCAGATTCCCCAAAAATCACTCGGTATTCCGAATGAAGCTTAGATCTTACTAGATTGCACTTAGGTCGCTGGACTACGTAGTACCCGTTCAAACTCAGGAGTAACCTCTCAGTTGGAAGCCTGAATATTGCAGGTACTTGACTATAAAAATCGGCCCTAGCGAACTTTGATCTATTTCCGAAGATCACTGGTAGAATCATTAGGAACCCTGGCGGGGCCGAGGTCGAGCACTATCTACAGTACCTACTCTAATTGTAGGCAATTTTTTGCTGGGGCATTTATTTCGGGCCGTTACCAGCATCTAAGTAGTACTAAAGAATGCAAGTTACCCGAAAGACAGGCATACGTTCCAATCATTTACTACGGTTGGTTTAAATCCCACTATATAGCATGTACTACTACTAACTCGCTTGAACTTTATCTCATACTTCCGAATTCGTTCCCCAGAATTTCGCCTCGCTGGTAGGGAGTGGTCAAGCGAGATCAGCTATCTCGCTGTTTGAAGATCAACCCGCCCGCTTCCGCCGCAAAAAGCACTATCAAGTAAGCATGATATTACTTGGTTTTGAAGATTTACTACGTAAGATCCATTCCTGCCTTGAATTCTCGCCAATTGCCGCTACAAGTTCCATGGAAAGTTAGTACTTCCCGCTTGGAATCTGCAGACGGCAAAGGAGATGGGCTCGGAAAGGGAATCTCAATATCAGCCTGCCAGGCATCCGGAAACTATTGCTGACATTCTTCAAGCTCTAAACGCCCAAACAAGTACCGAACTTGTTTCGGAATTCGCAGCCGTCGGAGATATTTGAGAAAGTGGGCCCGGATAAACTGATAAGATCCTTCGGGCCTTCCCGCACAGTGCGTGCATACGTGTGTTGGCAGATCGTGTTATGGTTGATGTAGCTAGGCGTAAAGCTGGGATGGAGATATTCGGCAGTGCCGAGGCAGGTGGTAACGGAAAGCCACAGATGGCGTTTCTGTGTGTTTTATATCTCTCCATAATCTTGTCTTGCATGAGGCAGGAGCTGAAGACAGCTTCTTTGATTACATGCGCACCGCAACCTCGCCATGCCAATGATTGCTCGCAGATTTCAGTTCCCACGTTATAAGTACAGAAAATACCTTAAATAGTATCAACTATGAAGAGCGGTGGGCTCCAGGAAAACGCTCGCGGTCGTGCAGAGTGGTGCGTTACTGAGTGATGTAGGAGTTGGTTATTTACCCACCTTTGATAAACCCTACACGCCCGATTCTCAGATTTGTTGCATTTCCTATTTGGGATGTCGATCATGAGATTTAGCCAATCAACGGCCTGTAAATACATTGCCTTGACATTAATCGACTAATGGGCGCGTAGGGCTGAAAATTGAAACAAATCTGAGATTACTAGGCGTGTAGGGATAGTGGTAGAACTCGGACAGACTGTTTGATGTTATTTATGGTACTAAAATCCCGACAAAGCGAATCCTGCAATTCTTGTCCCACGCTGCGGCATTGTACTTGCCTTCGTGTAAGCATCTGCTGCTGCTTGTTGCTTTCGCCTGTCCATGCTTCAGGCCTGGCCGCAGCTGATAAGTTGGCCCATTTATTCCGTCTTGCCGGGAAGGCCACAGCATACAGTAGAATCAAGCGAGAGCAATCAATCTTCGGCGTGGGCAGATCGACAGCTGTTCATGTGGCTGACTCTTAATTGTTTGCTGCCTTTTCTCTTCGGAGTGAATGTGTGGGTTAGGTCTCGTTTTCGGACCACAAGGCATCTTCGAACTTACGAATGAAACAAAAGTGCTCGCAACATTTTTGTTCTTGTTCCTGTATTTCCACGTTCGTTGCCCATCGCTCTCACGTGCTTCAACGACGTGCTCAATTCTTTCTTTCCTCCGTCCTCCCCTCACCACCCACTCCTTCAACACCTGTAAATCTCTCGTTTGCAGCACCTGGATCCCAAACTTCATTATTTTTACCGCCTAATTTCGATTTCTCGTTCTTTCTTGCCCTGAGATAACCCTACCACTTCCTTCTCATGTCTTCAGGGCCATCCCTCTCAGCCGGCGGGAGTGGGACTCAGACATCGTCACCTTCAACGCCTGTTATACCGTCCATCGGTAGCTTAGATGAAGCAATCACGCCAATAGGCGCAACAACTCCCTATGCCTCCACACCAGCTTCAGTTCCCAGCTCCACCTCGGGGTTCTTAACACCAGGTCTTCGTGTTCCGGGCCGCTATTTCCACAGCAGACGAATTAAGAAGGGAGAGGTTTCCAAGCCTTGGTTGGAGAAAAAGGATCCCCGCGAGAAATGGGTCACAATAATACCGTGCGTGGGGCTTTTCCTCGGACTGGTTATCTGCGGTTTGCTGGTGTGGTTGGGTCTGAGATCGGTCGTCAATCACAAATACTGCCCAGTGTTGATGGAGGATTGGAGCAATGGGTTTGACAAGAGTATCTGGACCAGGGAAGTAGAGGTTGGAGGATTTGGGTGAGTTTTCCCGCTCGGCGACCTTCCATCAATATATCTAGGCATTTGGGCAGCTAAAGTCAAATGACTCTAACAGCAACGGTCAATTCGAATATACCACCAATTTCGAAGAGAACTCGTATGTTAAAGATGGTGCTTTGCATATCCGTCCAACGCTTCAGGACGAAAAGCTCATCAATACCGACGGCGCCGTTCTCAACCTGACGCAAATGGGCATCTGCTCCTCACCTCACCTTTACAATTGCGTTTCCGTCACAAACTCCACAAACGGCACCATCGTCAATCCGGTAAAATCGGCACGGATCAGCACCAAGAAAGGCGCATCGATCAAATACGGACGAATCGAAGTTACAGCCAAGCTTCCAGCAGGTCTCTGGCTCTGGCCAGCGATCTGGATGATGCCAGTTAACGAGACATACGGTCCATGGCCCACCTCCGGCGAGATAGATCTCATGGAGAGCCGAGGAAACGATGCGTCCCATCCGCAGGGCGGGAATGACATCATTTCGTCGGCGCTTCATTGGGGTCCCGATCCGGCTAATAATGCGTGGTGGAGGACAAACGTTAAACATAAAGCATTACACACCACCTTTGCGGAGACCTACCACACCTTTGGTCTAGAGTGGAGTGAAAATTACATCTTCACCTACGTCGATTCCCGGCTCCTGACTGTTTTGTTCACAAACTTCAACCAACGTCTCTGGGAACGCGGAAATTTCCCGCTCACAAATGCAAATGGTACGCGGTATATCGACCCCTGGGCAAAAACGGGGAAACGAAACACCCCATTTGATCAACCATTCTATCTGATTCTCAATGTTGGAGTCGGAGGCACCAACGGCTGGTTTCAGGATGGGAAACAGGGGAAGCCGTGGGTTGACGGCAGTAAAACGGAGAGGAAGGATTTCTGGGATAAGAGAGGCGACTGGTACCCTACGTGGAAGGATAACGGTGAGATGATAGTTAAGAGCGTCAAGATGTGGCAGCAATGTGGTTAGTTTGGCATAGATTTGAAGAACTGTAAAACATGGGATAATGTCATGTATACGTGTGCATTCTTGTTGAGGATACCATCTTTTTTGGTTTCTCATGTTTCATTCACATTCTGGGCTGGGGGGGGGGGGGCTTGGAGTCACGATGATGAACGTTCTCAATGCTGTTTTTCTTTTGTTTTGTTTCTACACACAATGGGGCGGCAGTTCTCAGTTCAGGCGTAGGTGTGAGGCTGCACTTTTTTTTAATGATAATAGAGTTGATGAGAGCTGAACAGCAAATATAAAATAAGCGAAATAACCAGAAGTCAGGCACAAAAATGCAGGTAACCGTCCGCCATGCCTGGTGCTCGTTTCTGGAAACAGTGTTTCACCGAGAATGGAGAGTTTTTGCCTGACCAAAAGGGTTTTTTTCTGCGACATTCCCAACTGCAGGGTATAGTCTCTGGTAACTGCATGTGCGATATCCAATGGGAAGGTGTCTCAACGCACGCTCACATTGTTGACGATCGCCAACATATTTCCCGGCAGTGCAGGCGAGACTGACTGTGAATTGGGGATGAGTAAAATTAGATTGGTGGCTGGGCTGCAGAAACCAGAGTAGGTAAGGCTGTAGCTGAGATAACTACTTCGTACCTTAGGCAGGGTCCGGGTGGTACCGTGATGGTGTTACGTGCCGCGGTACCTGTATCTTAGTTGGCATTGACGGGTCTCTATCGCTGGATGCTTCCGGCAGCGGGATTACGGAGGCGGCGGCGGAAGTGGTTCTAGGCAGTGGTGACTCTCATGTGTGTTGTTACTTCCCGCAATCTCAGAGGTGGTACCCTCCCTCGCGAGCTACCTAAAGATCAGACCGTTCTGCTCTTTCCTAGACCCTCTGTCTCCTCTCCACGCCCACTCGCTTCCTCCCTTCAATCCGCCGACCTTTCTATGTTGTACTGGAGTAGAAAGTTTCATACCTTCAATTCAGCTTCAAGGCTCCCTTAACGATAATTTTAATCTTCCCTCCACTCTCACTCACCCTCAATGGGTCTCAAAGACTACTTCCGCAACCGATCTTCTCAGAAGGATGCCGGAAAGAACGAAGAAAAGACAACGGCAGTTCCACCTGCACTCAACACACCAATGAGCGGCAACGCCTCGGGAGTGAACAGCTCCAACTCCTCCGGCTTTATCGACGACATTAAGCACGAGGTGATGGTCAACTACCTGTTCCAGCAGCAGAATGCCATGATGTGGGGGAACCCTGCGGACCGGAATAGCTACTTCGGGGCTCCAGCCAGCGGTGGCACGGAGGAAGGAGTGTTGTTAAGGAAGAGTCGCGGGAACTATATGGCTTGTCCGCCGGAGCTGGCGAGGGGCGAGTTTGCGAGGGCGTGTACCGCTCTGAATGTCCAGGTTTGTTAGCTGTTCTCGCAATGGATGAGATTGGGGCTAAAGGGGGCAGGTCGCAATGACAATCAATTCCCGCGTCGTCAAAACGTTTCTGCAGTGGTCACCGGATGCAGTGGATGTACCGTTACCCAACGGCCTTCGCATCCAGATCTTGCCGACCCTTGCGGACCTCGCACGGGCCCGCAAGTACCAGTTCGCTACATTCATTGCTGACACCTCGCTGCTAATTGTGTGGGACGACGATGCCCTCAATATCATTACCAGGGCCAAACAGATCGAAAGCGAGCTTATGCAGCTTGTGTGGAAAGTTCCAAACGGCGAGGAGGACCAGGAAGGCAAGGAAGCAAAGTTTGCAATATCATCAGTCGAGGAGATAATCGACGAGGAGACCGGCGAACTTGGATATAGAGACCGCCGGCCGACAATGCTGATGAATACGTTACTTGTTGCGTTGACGTTGGTGCTGATATTTAGCATGTTGGGTGCTGGATACAGGCAGATTGCTATACAGACTGCTGTGGATAGGAATTACTTGCGCATGGCTTTCGTTGCTCTGACGCCTGTTCAGGTGTTTTTCACATTGGTAAGCTGCTTCCAGTGCCATTGAAACGTGAGCTGACATAGGGTTAGTTCTTTGCCCAGGTCATTGTTGGATGCCTTGCGCAGTGCTTTGGTCCTGTCTCGCAAATGACCGTTAATTCGAAATACTACTCTGCCAAACCACCTCCGAGAATTCGGACAGCCACCCGCCCACATGTTACCATTCAATGCCCGGTTTATAAGGAAGGATTGGAATCTGTCATCGCTCCAACGGTAAAATCCATCAAGCAGGCAATCTCGACTTACGAGCTCCAAGGCGGCACAGCAAATATTTTCGTAAATGACGACGGACTGCAGCTGCTATCACCCGAAGCAAGACAGGCTAGGATCAACTTCTACACGGATCATAACATTGGATGGGTTGCTCGCCCAAAGCATGGCGAGAACGGGTTCTTGCGACGTGGTAAATTTAAGAAGGTTAGTTTTGTTTGCATTGAAACGAGATGACGTTGGAACTAAGTTGGTTGCGGCTTGAATGAGTGATATTTGCTTTTGATGGTCGTAGCCAATGGTGTATCAGATAACCGCAGATCCCTGCCATAACTGGAACCTACTATTTGCTGACAATTCAAATACTAGGCTTCGAACATGAACTTCGCCCTTATGATTTCTTGCAAGGTCGAAGACAAGCTTGCAGAAATTGAACACGACGACAGCTGGACCCAAGCTAAAGAGGCACAAGCATACGAGCAGTGCTTGAAGGATGTTCTCGAGGCCGACGGACGAGCTTGGGCGGATGGCAACATCCGCGTGGGCGACTACATCCTTCTCAGTAAGTTGCCATTTTTCTCGTCACCCGTTGGACAACAATTTTTCTAACCGGAGTATACAGTTGATTCCGATACTCGTGTACCGTCTGATTGCCTACTTGATGCTACGTCGGAAATGGAGCGCTCTCCCGAAGTCGGAATTATGCAGTTTTCTTCCGGCGTTATGCAAGTTGTTCACCACTACTTTGAAAACGGAATCACATTCTTCACCAACTTGATCTATACGGCTATTCGTTACACGGTTGCTAACGGCGATGTTGCCCCTTTTGTCGGACATAACGCCATCCTTAGATGGTCGGCAATTCAGCAAGTGTCGTATGAGGACGACGACGGCTACCAGAAGTTTTGGTCCGAGTCTCACGTATCCGAGGATTTTGATATGTCTCTTCGTTTGCAATGCGATGGATATATCATCCGCCTTGCTGCGTATACCGGAGACGGTTTTAAAGAAGGGGTGTCACTCACAGTCTATGACGAGCTAGCGCGTTGGGAGAAATATGCCTACGGATGCAACGAGCTATTGTTCCACCCAATTCGCTTCTGGCCGATACGCGGCCCTTTTACGCCGCTGTTCCGCAGGTTTCTGTTCTCCAACATCCGGATGACGAGTAAGATCACCATTATCTCGTATATCGGCACGTACTACGCCATCGGAGCAGCGTGGATCATGACCACAGCGAATTACTTTGCAATCGGCTGGTACAACGGATATCTCGACAAGTACTACATCGACTCATGGAAGGTGTGGTTCTCAATCGTCGTCGTGTTCAACCTTCTCGGCAATGTCGCACTGGCAATAATGCGCTACCGCATCGGCGAGAAGAGTTTCTTCAGCGCACTGCTCGAGAACTTCAAATGGGTTTTTCTCCTCGCCATCTTTCTTGGCGGACTGTCACTCCACGTCTCACAGGCGCTTTTGGCACACATGTTCGAAATTAACATGACGTGGGGCGCAACGGCAAAGGAGGTCGAGTACTCGAATTTTTTCATCGAGGTTCCAAAGGTGCTCAGGAAGTTTAAGTTCTCATTTGCGTTCAGCACACTCGCCATCGCCGCGATGATTATACTCGCCACGGCCAGCTTCGTGCCGAAGACGTGGATGATTCGGGATTTTGTCGCGATTCTGCCTATGGCTACAGTCGCGGGAAGTCATATGTTGCTGCCGATTGCGTTGAACCCCGCATTGATGACATTTCAGTGGTAGCTTTGTGAGGAGGGGCTATGTGGGATTACTAGATGGGATTTCTTTCTTCTCTTTCATTTTCATTTCTGTCTTTTTTTTGCTTCCTTAACCTTTCTTTTTCATGTTTGCTTGGATGGCTAAATAGTGCGAAATTTCTTGCGGAGGTTTATGGTAAAGATTTTTCTCTAAAAGTTTGCAAGTTACATAGCTGTTTGCGTAATGAAGAGAGGGTCATATAGATGCGGCATGCATAGTAGAATAGATCACGATCACGACTTTACACTACTTGCAATCAATTGATTACAGCGACTCGGTGATTTCCTGGTATACCTGCTAGTGATCTAAGACCATCAGTATGAAGTCATAAATACCGTTACAGAGTCATGAGGAATCTGAAAGCCTAGCTCATACTCACAGAAAACAAAGTGACAGGCCCATACTCGAATACCAGTGGAGAGTCTACGTAAGAGTAACCGGTCTCGGGGGCAGAAAGAATGCAAAAAATGACTATTTCCAGGATTGAACTGGGGACCTCTTGTGTGTGAGACAAGTGTGATAACCACTACACCAAACAGCCAATCACATGTTAGATTTACCCACGGAGTAATTTCACGGCTGCATCACTCGAGCCTGTTAGGGGTTAGAGAATTTAGAGTCCGTGAAGGCGCTAGGCGGAAGTGTACGATTGAGATGGAAAAGGACCGATCTTAGCCCGTTTTATCAGCCTCTGAAATAGCGACGCTGGTATGTGTACAATCCATCGGCACCGCATGGGGGGGTTATTCCACCGAGGGTGAAAGGTAGTGATGATACAAGCCCGGCATGGTTCATTTATGAAATAAGATGCAACATCTTAGCCTAGAAAGCTGGGGATGGTGCTATAAACACCATGGTGCGGGTTCGGAACCTGCCGTGCAGTTGCTGTAAACACAATGTTCCCCAGGCTGGAAACCTGCAGGTTTTATTTTTACTCTTTGTTACCATTTCCGCGGCGAAGGTTTGACTCCATGGGTATTGGAGTTCGCAAGTGGGGCGGAATCGTTTCAGAGCTGGAACGGCTGCTATGACGGCTACAGTCACCGACGCAGCAAGAAGTGATCGCTTACTTAGGTCGTTTAGTATGGTGCGAGAAACGCCGGACGCAGGTTCGAAATTTGTAGTGGCGCTGTAAACACTACCCTAGGCTAGAAACCTTGGTGATTCTACTTTTTGGCTATATGCGCGGTCGCTGCGACCGTTTATCCGGAAGAGTTTCAATTTGGGTACCATACTCAGAGATAAAGTTGTGCTATGTGCAGATTCACTAAGTACTGGTACTTGTCTCGAGCCCAGCCGTCAAATTTGATAAGGTGACTAACCCTAACCGCCATCTCCGCACCGGTAGCCGACGAGAAAAATTGCATTTGGCGCTACCGGATGGAGACGAGACAATACTGGTACGAAGTGGCAAGATCTGCTTGGCAGTTAGGAATCTTGCTCATGGATAGAATTGATTCTATCTGGATACAATATTTGCTCCCGTGGGCAACCTCGACTAGCCGTTTTTTTGAGACTGCTCTCATTTTCAACCGGTGACATCAAAGCACGCTACGATTTCCACAGCAGCATGCACCTTGCATAGAAGTATGTTTAAATCATCGAAAGAGTTCTTAGCTTAGAGAGCATGGTGCTAGAAACACCATGCACAGGTTCGAAACCTACAGTGGTGCTATGAACACTAAATACCTGAGCTGGAAACCTGCGGTTATCACATTTTGGTATTTTTATATGTACTTACACTGGCAGCCAACTCTGGCTGGAGCTGCCACGGTGGCTAGAATAACCACGGCCATGGCAGCAGTGTGACCGAATTAGCAGGAAGCGATCTCTTTGTCGAGATAGCTGGGTTGGTGCAAGAAATACTAGGTTGCAGGTTCGAAACTTGCAATGCTCGGTTGGTGTTGTAAACACTTAGCAGGCTCCAAATCTGCCGTTATCGCTTTCCTTTTCTTATGGTGACCATACAACTGGAATGGGACATGAACGTCAAAACTTACACTCTACAAGAAGTGGTCTTAAGCCTAGTTGGCTGATGACGGTGCCAGAAACGCCATATAATGCAGGTTCGAAACCCACGGTCAGTGCTATAAACACTAAATAGGCTTTAAACCTGCGGTTGGAACTGTTGCTCTTCATTTTTACACATACAGGTCTAGTTGATTTTGCCTGTTGTAACGGTGGTTGTTGTTGTTGTTTATTCATACTGTGTTCACTCTTACTAGAGTATGACAGGACCTAATACCCCCTCCGCCTCCGGGCGAGCCGGCTAGATGGCGGAGCTCCCCCCCCCGCTACCCTTCATCCCCGCTGACAAATGAAAGTTAAAAGATAGATAGAACAGAACAGAAATGAAAGAAGAAAAGAACGGATATAAACCCCACTGCCGCCGCCCCCCGCGCCTGAGTCAGCCTCTGCGCCTGCTCCATACCGTCATTCATTTGGGCGGGAACTTCCCGACTTCAGTAGCCGCCAGGAAGTCCATCACCGCTTGGTCGCACTCCTCCATGGAAAACAGCTCAGAGACCTGCGCGTGTCGGCATCTGCCCGCTTTCCAGCCCGTCACCTTTCCCACCGCCTTCCAGAGTGCTTTCTGCTGGTCTCTCCACCGGCTGCAGTGGCGGAAGAGGTGCTCTCGCGTCTGGGCCACTGTCCCTTCGCACCACCAGCATTTGTCGTCCTCTCGGTGGCCGAACCGTTTTAGGTAGACTCCAGTGGGTGCATGCCCGCACTTTAGTCGGTAGAACCTGGTGGCTAGCAACTTCACGCTTGTCATCGGAACAGGTCTCTTGGTCCCCGTCTTGCCCTTGAGGTTGTAACGGTGGTTATGTCTTCGTGTAGTGGCCGCTCGGGCTGGTAGTAAACTCCTCGAACCTAGGTAATTTCAGTCGATGCGGAGTCCTGATAGTCGCAGTAATAATGATGTGCCGATAGTAACAGTAGGATAAGGTTGAAGAAGCTGCACTCCCGTTGCTTTCTGATGGTAGAGAGCAGAGTTGAAGCTCGGCGCACGGTAACCTTAATTCATGACGTCTCATGGCCTCTTGCGAGGAATCATGAGCTATGAAGGACTTGAGATAGCTCTTCTTATTAGCATAAGTATTGAAAGCTAGCAAATTTTTGCCGTGGGTATGGTGTGGCTACTGATGGGGGGGGAGGAAAGAGGTTTGTGCGGGATAATCTAGGATGGATGGATGGAACAGTGTTGTGAGCTCTAGGAATTGTGGGAGATGACCGAGAAAAAGGAGTTGAAGAAGAAGAGATTGTGGATGTTTTCGAGCCTCTTTGGGGAGAGTAGTACCAGATAGATTACGTTCTCGTACTTCAGCCAAATTCTTCATGCGCGCTTAGGTGGATACACTTAAATAAATACCATGCACATGAACTTGAGACTACGCAAGGAAGCGTAAACGACCCTTTGCGTGGAAAGTTATGGAGATAAGTTGTGATTCTTCCCGCACGCTGGCTACATGACATTCGTTCGCTACATGACCTTATCAGCACCCCCAAACTTTTATCAAATCAAATAACAATACCCATCATCCTCGCCCTCGTGACATAAGGAATAATTCGCAATCAGAAAGCAAAATCAAACCTTTTCCTTTCTATTCCTCCGTAGTATTCCCAGATACAGTGGTAACCGCCTCGATCATCCTAGCATTACCAATCCGAATCAGTTTCATCAGGATATTCAGTGTCATATCCCTCGTCAACATCTTCCTCCTCTGAATCCATAATCTCCATAAAATCGGAACCATTATAGTCGTCACCCCCAAAACCGACATAAACCACACTACCCTCCGGCAAAAGTTCCATCCAGTCGTTATGCTCCCCGTCTTCCATATAATCTCCCTGATATTGAGGGAAAGGTTCCAAACCGATGAACTGGTCGGCTATCTCATTATCATCGAAAAACTCATAAGCCCTCTCCATGTTCGACAAGTTCACCATCGCGTCATCAATTCTGGATTGCTCATCCCAGACTTCGAGGTAAGGAGAGTCTGAGAAAGCAGGATATGGATACGAGTAATAGTCCAAACCGGTAACTGCAGAACCATATGGTGCGATATCGGGGTGATGGACGTAATGAGAATTAAACGGTCCGGGCAGTCCGAAGAGAGGAGGATTTTGTGGTTCTGGTGTCTCTGAAACTGGAGGAAGAAACGCCTCGATTAAAATAGGGCTTCTATTGGTGTTTGGTGCTGGGCTGCGTTGATGAACAGGCATCGAAAGTATTGGTGCCGGAGAGGCGCTGGGGCTGCGGCTGTCGATCCAAGCCATGTGAGGAGTTAAAGGGGTTTGCTCGCACTGGCTCATTTGAGCAGACTTTTGGTGGATTGTTTGTGAGGCGGTGTCGGTTATAATAGTATTGCGAGCTGTATTCATTTCATTATTAACTTTCAGCCTTCGATCGGTTACGCGGAGATAGCTACCTCCGCTTGGTCTGTGGCCGATGCTGGAACAGAGAACACGGATGAAAGTTTGTCTTGTTCAGCGTGTACGCATTCGGGGGCTGTTTATAAACCAGTGCTGAAGGTGGGGTAGGCTGAAACCTGAGGGAACTCTAGAACAAAGGAATCCCCATCCTGCCCAAGGCTCGGGAAGCTGCATTACTGGCTCGAGAATCTGCCCGGTTTTTGGATGAAAATACGACTAAAAACAGTAGCTGCTAGCTGCTGCTGGTCTGGCGTCTCTGTAGTCTCTTTTTTCCCTTGAATTCAAAGTGGACAGCACTGGATCTCTATAAATAGGCAGGCTCGGAGTACCATATTGGGGACTCACGTTTGAGCAGAGGAGTGGAACGGTACCCTGCTTCGTCCTATGCACTTCCTTAACCGCAGCAGGCGCTCCTACACACCTCTCTACTGACAGCTATGGACCAACTCCACCAAAGTTACTTAAGTTAACCTCCATACGCAAGCCCATGAAAACCCTCCGTCATGTAATCCATAAATCGTAATATTGCTAAACTTGCGTCCTCCTAGGTACGATCCATCCTTTTCCATCCAGTCCCATCATTCCAATCACAACTGTCAAATTGGTTTTCACAGTGGCACCATTCGTTCCATTCCTTATTCCCACGTGCTAACTACCCTCACTCTACTTCCGGCTACATTGGTGTCAAAATACATGTAATATCCCGTGTCATTCAAGTCGTCGTTCCAGACCACTCACCCCCTCAAAAAGCAATTATTCTTTGGTTTGCACCGGAGTAAATGTATCCCTTCCTATCCAACCATTCTTTGAAGGCAGCTCACAATAACGCTTCATGTTGCCTTCGTCAGTGCCGACTAGGTCATCTCACCCCTAGATTACGGTGGGTAGGACAGTCAAGAACTGGATACATGAAGTAAACTCTGCCGGCGTTATCATTGAAGTTGTCACTGATGTTGCCGTTGCGGGCTATGAGGTGTTGGTGCTCGCTATTGGGATGTCTAGTACAGCGATGACCAAATGCAGGAGTCACTGGTTGCATGGTGGGCGGCGCTGGCTGTTGTGGGCTGCTGAAAGATGGTTTCTATTGGTCTGTGGTGTAGGGCTTCTATGCCGAGCAGAGGATGAGACAACACATGTGGGAGAAACACTGCGGCTGGTGCGTTTCCTGCGAGAATTCGAAAGGGTCTGCCATTCCGGCTCACGGTTCTTTCTTTCGAGCCGGCGTGTGAGGAGTTTTTAGAGAGTGTAGGTCATGGTTTGGTACAAACTTTATTCTCTCGCCTTTAGCATCTCATTAAGACCTTGATAGAAAGACACAACTACCATTTAAGCTTAAGCCAATAGCAACGAGAACAGGTGGGCATGTTTAAGATTCAGTGCGAAGGGCGATGTTTATAAATCTATACTTAGGAGACAGAGGATTAATATAAGAATCAGACGGATGCTTATGGAATGCTCGAACAAAGAACATTGATTCCCCTGGTCAGGCTCGGGAAGCCGCAGTAGAATCTACAATCCTTCCTGGTTCTTGGACGAGGGTCAAACTACAGAAGCTGAGAGCATTTGTGTCCGCCAACCATCAGGTTTTATCACCCAACTCTTCAGGGACTAGTAAACTGTGAAGGCTTTTATCATCTAAAACAAAGAGATGAAATCCATAGATCTAACAATCCTCTGTCCCATTTCATACAATTCAATACCTCTAGCTTCTACCACCCAGCTACCATCGGCTCATTAAGGGGATGATGGGTAATGGATAGGGAGCTTCAGATTGATTTCACTTACCACGCCGCAACCGATAAAGGAACACCTGGGCACAGCAAACCAGGGCATTGGCGATTGAAGTGCACAGATATTTCAGCGCACACGCTACGCAGTAGCTCGTAAACAGCACCCAAACCACCCAACTAGGGACCCCTTCAAACTTTAAAAAGAACTCCGCCTTTTTCTCCGCCAGCTGTCTATCGCCTCCATTCGCAAAGAACGAAAACAACACAATGTATGCGTAACATACGCTGACCACCAGCAATACCGTAGCGAACGTCGAGGGAGTGCTTCCGGCGTTCTCAATACGCTCAGGTGGATGCCAATCATTAGGGGGGCTCTTGAGATTTGGCGGCGGGCTCAAGGGCGTTCGTAGCGCTTTCTCGCAGTCGGAGGTAAAGTTCGGCTTATCCTGGGGCATCGTCAGTAAAGCTGGACCCACCGCCACTGTTGGTGCTAGTATAATGTACCTGGTGATTCTCGCATTCCTTGCGGAACTCCTTCGCTGCCGTCCATCGGGCTAGTTCTAGCCCATTGTAGCCTTGAGATGTCAAGTGCACAAAACTGACCAGCGTAATTGCAACCCCAATGAATGTAAGTAGCAAGCCACAGGGAGAGATTAGAGCTTTTAGGAGGGTTTGGAGGGGTTTCGCGGAGGTTGTAGGTTGGGCAGACGTCGAAGGACTCGTGTTTGGAGGCATGGCGGGCTGGACGGGGGATCGCGCCATCGAAAGGTTGGAGTTATCGTTGGGGGCATCATCTTGAAACTGGAGAATAAGTACGCATTCTCGTCTGGCTGGAATCTGGGTTTCTGGGGGTTGGCGGTCTGCATCATGTCATCTGTAAGCTCAGCGCCGCTTGTGCGACAATATGCAACAGCGGTAGAGGCGGGGCGCGATGGAGTTGATAGATGCAACCTGCCAGATGCAACCGACTGCTTCAACGGGTGGAGCGCGGTGGAGTTTTGACAGATGGAATCTGACATATGCACTGCATAAACCAATACATACTTGCCTTTGCGTGCCTTTTACAGCTCTATCGGCATTAAGATTTTCAGCAGCTGAATGTGCAACATATATTCTGACTACAACCTTTGATGCCTTGCTGTTCGCGAATTTAGACCATCGTCCAGAACTTGGCTTATCGGGTTTCGAGTTGCTCAGACACAGGTTTTTTTCATCTTGCTAGCTCGATGAAGTTGTAAAGCAACCATGGACATCTCATTTCTCACCGCCATGATTGTAGAGAATGATAGGTTATTTCTGTATTATAATCGGCCACATGCGGCTATACATCGCATCTTAAATCCTAAGGCTGAATCGTCCCTAACCACAGGTTAGTAACTGAGTTATGACTGGTGCTGCATGGCGGTAAAAAATTTGACCAATACCATTCCACCTTGAAAACCAGTGTCGGATAGAAATTCCATAAATATAAAGATTTCTATGGTCCTACTTCTTGTGATAAATTGTGGCTTTCTTTCGATCAGCGATTGTCGAGTATTGGTCGATCCATAATGTTCATCACATCCAAGGAGGTAGGGAATTATGGATTTGTACTGTACGTACCTCTCAGCGGTTACGGTGTGCTCCACCAACCCTTAAGCCACCTCCACCGGGAGGACAAACAGAGCAAAGTACTGGATATAAACCCACACTGAAGATAAATTTCATGAAGGATTTCCAGCGCTGGAATGTCAATGCATACGTACATGGCTAGAAGTCCTCAGATTCATCAATTAATTCCCAATCATGGGTTCCTTCGTTCCCAGTTTGTCTAGCCACGTGCGAACTTGCGAGCATGTCGGCTGAATCTATTTTGCCACAGCTGGGTATGAGAGGAAACTGTGGGGTAAATAATGTTGCGATCTTTAGTGGGTTAGTGAAGCCACCGCCTCTCGGACGAAGCCTGTGTTTTGTTACTTTGGATGCTTGTAAGACTTATTGATTGACTGATCTTCTCGAGGCCAGAAGGCCCGTATATATACAGACTTGTTTCCCATATCCACAGCCATATTCGTATCCATATCTCTTATCCGTTTGCATATCAATTTGCACCGATATGAGCCGCTCTGCACTGATATGAGCCGCTCTCCTGAGGCATATATTCATACACCAACTGCATATCAAACGGACCTGAGCAGTGAGGCTCACAATGCAGGTACACATGCAATATGTTTTGTTCAAATAGTGATGCTAGAGAAGCTTGATTGTACTATATAAGAGGGCTACAAGGCCATATATATATGGCATACAAGTGTAAATGCGTGCGTACGTATCTATGTATAGATCGGGCTGAATGCCATCAGCCCGACAGCAATCTCCGGTCATACGAGACTCACCTCCGGCCATACGAGACTCACCTCCGGCCATACGAGAGTCATCTCCGGCCATAAGATAGCAGAGACCTATCATGCAATATGTTTAAAAGCAAAATCCGCGAGTGAGACTTTATGACTACACAGCACATCACCATTTTCCAGCGAACACTTCTAAGTTCTCTTATTCCATTACCTGCAAATTCAGATAGAGCCTTGTCCGTCCGTCCGTGTTTGAATATGGGCTTGCTACTGTTATCTCGTTACCAACGTCTCGTAACAGTAAAGTCCCGGACGGCGAGATGAAGGAACCACTGAAATAGAGGTTTGATAAGATTAGGTTAATCTTCACTCTAAGTGTCACTCTACTTCAACTTAGCGTGTACATCTATGGTGCGGTAAAGTGGTCAAAATACCATTTCAATGATGTCGTGCATGAATTAATGTAATTAGGTAACTTCATGTACACCAACACCCAATTTAGTCTCGGACTGCTTCGCTACGACAGTAGTGGTTCGAGACTACACCCAATTTCAGTAGTTATACACCACATCAGCTTAGCACCACAACATCGTGGTACAACATGTAGTGGTTAATATTATTTGATAATATTATAAGAATTCAGTGTTTATTAGGAATTTTGGAACTTGATGTGCATTAGATACTGGATTTTGCAAATTATTATTGATGCATGATTTAGGAAATTCAGTATTTAATGTGCATCAGGTTCCAAAAGTCCTTATTCATGTGCACCAGCACTAAATTCTACAAGTTTATGCACAACATTGTTAGTTATCATGCATGGAATTGGTGGAATTGGGTGTTGGTACATATGAATTTACCCAATTCCATGAATGGCATTGTAAAATGGTATTTTGTCCATTTCCACTGCCATACACATCAACACCACCAGCTATATTAGACATCCGCTATCTACAAACCCTAATCTTATCAATCCTCTATCTCGGTGGTTCTTCCATCTCGCTGTCCGGAACTTTACCCGATGAGTCGGCAATGACCTTCGGGAAGACTTGGATGGCTGTCCACAATGTGGTTCTCCTGATTGAACTTCTCATCGAACAATGAGAGTTCGTCGGTTGAACAGGCCTGGCTCGCATCGTTCCTGGAACCGGTCCCTTATCCAACGCTATTACTACGAGCAATATCTGTGAGCCGCATTATTTTTATCACCTAGCTCCTACAACCAGGTTCACTTGGAAGAGACGCTGCTGTTTGAACCTATGGAAACCAGCACGGAAACTAAGCACCTTGCGGAGCACCCCTTCAGACGTGATGCTCTAGCTTCTAATTGGAATACAGAAGGCTCCAGATTCTGGTGATAATTAGGTGAGTTATGTCCGATTAAGAGCAAAGCAGTATAAAAAGTGGGTTCACAACTACCTGGGCATATCATCTATGGGATATGTTCTGATATGTTCTGAATTGTGACTGCAGATGTTTGTTCGAAAATAAAGTGCCAAAAAACGTGAATTGGACTAACATAGTCCTTAAACCTCGATACCAACGCATCACTCATCGGCCCACTGCCGCTCCTCCAGCGCAATCACGCTCACCAGCAAAAACTGACTATTCCCAGGATCGAACTGGGGACCTCTTGTGTGTGAGACAAGTGTGATAACCACTACACCAAACAGCCATGTTCATATCCTCCATAGTGCATATGCATTTATGATTTCACTCACCCTACACGCCCGAAATATCACAACGCAACGTCGACCCTACTGACCCATAAGAAGCTACAAAATACCATCTAATCAAACATAGTAGTTTTCCACATTGCCGAGTTCTCCGGGTTCTCCGGGTTCTCCACAACCTCCCCGGAGGTAATGCTTGCATCTTCGTCCTCCTCGTCCTCCAATTCCGACTCACTACTCTCTCTCTCAACAACAACCCGCTTTGCGCCGAGTGCCGGGCGCCGGGTTATCTTCAGTGATAAGATAGTCTGGTCAACCTCGCCCTTAATCTCGGTTGCTTCGGTGTCTTTCCTTTCTTCCTTCTCCTTCTCCTTGTCTTCCTCGTCTGCCTCGCCCTCCTCGGTGTAGTGCCACATGATCTTGGCCTCGCCCTTGAAGAATGCGGTGCCCCACACGGTTCCCAATACGCCAGGAACGAGATATAGCAGTGCCGGCTGAGCATGCTTGAACACATACATAACCATCAATGTCGTGATCATGCCGACTATATATCCGACCAAGCTCGCGTTGAAGTAAGTCTTGGGGAAAGCACCAGCAGCCTTGGAATCCCAGAAGAGCATGCCCCACAGGCCTGTAGCTTTGTTGTAGCGAGGCTTGAGTGCTGCCACTTCTTCCTTGGAAAGTTCTCCTTTTCCTTGCTTGGCGGCTGCGAGAAGCGCACGACGCTTGATCTCGTAAAAACGCCAGAGGTCCCAACGGAGAGCCATGCAGATTAGAATACCTGGGAGGACAACGTCTCCCAGACCCAACATTGCGAGGGCGGCTTTACCGTCCGCTGTCTTTCCAGGGCGCGGGAATAGGAGCTTGATGGGGACGTCGAGGTTTGTTGCGACGGTGACCATCATCGGTGTGTAGAAAACGAAGAACACGTCGTAGAAGAACAGAAGGCCGAGGAGGAGGGTTGCGATCGGGAAGGTAGTTGGAGACAAAAGCTTGACATTGTTAGCCCACGAAATATGATACAGGGGGTGTGGGGTAGCTACCTGCATAGCACCATAGGAAAACGAGATTCCCATCATGTTGGTCAAAAGCCAGTGCTTTCCTCCTGCTACATAAATGCCCACTACAATGGTACCTACAACTGGTCCTATAAGATCACCGATCCAAAAGGGCTTCTTGGTTGATTCTCCTTGAAAGTTGAAGCTGAGCACCCATCTCGCAAGAAGTTTTCTCCGCAAACTCCAGACAAACGGGTTCAGAGACTCGGGTAGCTTGATAGTTGGAAGAGGGTTTGCAATTTGTTTGTCTGAACCTTCCACCGTCCACGAGTCGAAGCCGGCAGTCAGAAGCTTCCCTTTGGCGTCCCGGAACTGGTGCGGAAACACGTAGCCTACTGCCACGCCCAAAATGTCGGCGAAGGCTTTACCAACCGCAAACACACCCATCGCGCAAAAGTACCATGTCAAGACCCTCGAGAGAAGAGTAGGGTCGTCGAGGTATTTGATGATAAGATACAGCCCTCCGAGCAACGCACCAGCCGTAACTGGAAACATCATCGCATCGGTAGCGGTCAAGTTTTCTGGGGAAGATTCATCTTCGTCCTCATCTTCGTCCTCATCTTCGTCCTCCTCTAGCTCTGAAGGGTTGAGGGCCTTGACCTGTTTTGGAGAGAGGGTGTTGAGTGGGCGTCTCAGTGACGCATGAGCACCGGCGTAGATAGGGAGGAGTGCCGTGATGAGTAGATGGGCGTATGTCGGGAGAAAAGGAACAACCGTCGTGAGCAGGCTAGCCAGTGGTGGGGCCTCAGAACTCATAGCTAGAGCTATGGGTCGTTGTTGGGAGAAATCCTTCGACTACACCAGATGTAACAAGAGCTGGCTTGAGAGGAAGGCTGTGGTAAAGAAACTGTGAGAAATATGGAAGCGAAGTTGAAGGAGGAGTTCTGGGGAGTTTGTTCAGTGGTGGGGTTGTGTTGGGCTCTCCAACTAAAGTATCAGGGGTTGCAGGCGTGCGGCTCTGGGCTAATCAGCCATCAGTCATCTTCCGTCACAAGCTCCTTCAGTTCCTGCGTGATGGAGATTCTGCAGTATGATATCAACGCATGCACTCAGTACTTATTGTCATTATCTCGTTCGTATGGTATGTTTAGACATAATCAATTTGGATGCCCATTGTTCGCCCGTTGTGCATGTTCTAACCTAATGCCTCGTAGTTCCAGAGAACCTCACCCCCGCCGCCGCCCCCTGTCATGATTTCTACTCTGTCCTATTCCGTTCTGTTCTGCAAGTGCATCCAGCCAGCCAGCCAATTTCTATTATTACACTCTCCAGTCGCCTGCAAACCGCCTAGATACCAAGATAACTGCACCCCTTGTGTTTATCTGCAGCAATCGGCTCATCATCTAGAACGCATCGAGAAAGCGCTCATACGACACGCCACCAGGAAACTCTCGATCCTGGGGATTGGGGTATGCGGTGATTGGCCGACGACCCAGAGTACCCCACCACCAAGGAACCCGTCCATCGTCATCGGGCGTCAGATCTAAACCGTCGTGCTTCAGCCCGGTATTCTCCACCTTATTACCGCCCCCCTAATCCCCTCTTCATCCTTCACCGTGACCGAACAAAACCCCACTTCGTCTTCTCAATCTCTATTTGCATTTCTCTCGGGACCCTCCACATCAACTCCCGACTCACATATAACAACCTCAGATAAGCAGCAAAATACATTCTCCTCTGCTGGCAAACTCTTCCGGCTAGTGTCGGTTTTATTTCTTGTCTTTGCTGTTGGATTACGGTATTTTATACTTGGTGACCCCGGTGGTTCAATATTCACGTATCCTCGACGGGCGAGACCGAAACCAGAACCTACTAGCCCGTGGACATCAAGGACGAGACCGCGGGAGATATACAGCAGCGGCTATTGCAAAGTGGTTCCAACATACTTACCAGACTTTGAAATGAATAATCACACCAACGAGGAAGCTATGGCACTACTTGATTACAAGCCTTTGATCGATAGGGCGGAGGCAATCTCAAAGGGATTTGAGTATGGGGCAGATGACGTGCGAAAGGGTGTCAAGGAATTCTTGAGATTGATGGGTCAGTGATCATCATTGACATCTTTCGTAGGTGATACTGACTACTGCAAAAGACGTTGGATTACAGAATGACGGCGCTGCCATGACTATGATTCCTACCTATGTGACTGGTGTACCTAACGGCACTGAGAAGGTTCGCGCGAGACCCACAACTTGTGCATTCCCTCGAACAGTGCTGACTTTATTCTCCAGGGTGTTTACCTCGCGGTTGACCTCGGCGGTACCAACTTCCGTGTCTGCTCTGTATCGCTATCCGGCGACACTAAGTTCACACTCACACAATCCAAAGTTGCTATTCCTCGCTCTATGATGGTCTCAGACTCCCATACCCTGTTCTCTTTCCTTGCAAAACAGGTAGAAATATTCGTGAAAACACACCACGCGGATCACTTCCTAGAAGACCCTGAACATCATTTGCAATTGGGATTCACTTTCTCTTTCCCCGTCGATCAGAGAGCGGTGAACAAAGGCTATCTCATCCGCTGGACCAAGGGTTTCGACATCGCTGATGCCATTGGGAAGGATGTCTGCGAGCTGCTGCAGAAAGAGATTGATGCCTTGGGTCTTCCCGTCAAGGTTGCGGCGCTGGTGAACGACACTGTTGGCACCCTAATGGCACGCTCATACGAATCTCCCGGTAAGAGCGGTACTCTATTGGGAGCGATCTTCGGAACTGGAACGAACGGCGCATACGTTGAGAAGTTAGGCAAAATCACCAAGATGACCAAACCTGGAGCCCAAGTAGGAGAGTACAACACATCTACCGGAGAGATGGTTGTGAACACTGAATGGGGGAGTTTCGACAACGTCATGAAGGTTTTGCCCGATACCGTGTATGACAGACAGCTTGACGCCAACTCAGTAAACCCTGGCATTCAGATGTTCGAGAAGCGCATCTCGGGCATGTTTTTGGGAGAGATTCTCAGGAACGCAATTCTTGGCCTCAAGAAGGATGTTGGACTATTTTCAACAACTGAGATCCCGGAAGATGCACCCCTAAATGTTCCGTGGAGCGTGGATACCAGTGTGCTCTCGTATCTCGAGGCCGACGATACAACGGATTTGTCCAAAACCAAGGCTGTACTAGAGGAGCAACTCGGTATTCCCACAGCCGGTCTACACACAGAAGAAGCACGAGCGGTCAAAATCCTTGTCCATGCCATCGGAAAGCGCTCAGCACGTCTCTCCGCCGTTCCTATCGCTGCTATTGTTATAGCCACAGGCAAGGTCAAGCCATCTTCGGTGCTTCGTGATATACCTATCCAGAAACTCTCTCTCCTCGAGCAGGGTATTCAAGCTGTTAAGAGCGCTTTTTCGGGTAATCCTCCTGCGGCAGGTGTTCCAACCTCGCCTTCAGTCAAGAGTGATAAAGATAAGGCGGACACCAAGGAAGAGCTAGACATCATCGATATTGGTGTGGACGGCAGTGTTGTCGAGTTTTACCCAGGCTTTGAAAAGTACGTCCGCGGGGCCTTGCGGGAGGTTGAGGAGCTCGGCGTTGAGGGAGAGAAGAGAATTAGAATGGGTGTCGCAAAAGACGGCAGTGGAGTTGGAGCTGCCCTTATTGCGTTGGTTGCTGCCAAGGCTGCTGGTGTGAATATTCCTTCTTCATAGCCATATCAAATTGACGGATTGGTTTTCTTTTTTCACTAGGGTTTGTGGTTTTTTGGTGTATTCATTGTTCTGACTCGGTGATGGCGATGGGAGGGTTAGTCACTTTCTGTTTAGGTGTATCTATCATGTATATGTACTGTGTACTGTACGTTTACTCGAGGCCTGTGCACACAAGGCCATACAGAAATATGAAATATTTTGTACCTACTTTTCTTAGATGAAGCAAAAGTATGGGGTGAGGCCACGATAGTGTCTCGGCTAGAAAGCTGGCACCTTGGGCTCGGATCCATGCATCTTCGTGAAAAAAATACCGCATTTCTTTTGCGTTCGGTACGGTATCGGTTGCTTGTCTTTGTCTACTATCTCCTCCGCATGCCGGATTTGTGAGATTTTCATGCGTATTGTTCCCCGTAATCCTTAGGTTCAACTGTAGGACTTTGAGACGACTGTTCCAATTAATTCACATTGTTCAAGTGGTTTTTGGACTTGAACTAAAGGGTTACTTTTTTGAGGATCAAGTGACAATTTAATGTTGAGGTTAGACTGTTTCCTTGGCTTGGCTTGAGCATTTTCTTGAGGGTGGGTGACCTGTCCCTCATCTCCCCCAGCTTCATTCCACATCCCAGCCAACTTCAACAACACCACACTAGTTTACCTCCATCTCTACATCAACACCACTTACCACTATTCTGAATACAACCTCACTCACCAACCCCCACAAATCCTTACAACAGAGATCCGATAGCACCAAGTGTGCTATGGCAAAAGGTATCAGCGACCGCGCTGGCTCCATCGTCTTTGAAACCGACGAAGAGCTCGATTACACCAGCAGTAGCGAAGATGATGACGGGACAGGAAGTATCAGCTATGAACCCCCAGAACAACTGGCCGAGGCGCATTGGCATCGGCGCTGCATTGGAGACCTTGTCGGTACATATCCCATTGACTCGCGTACATTGATCCTCGATCCTGAACGCTAACATGCAGTGTACACATAGATATGATGAAGACTCCCTACATAGATCTTAATCCCGATTACCAGCGCGATGTTGTCTGGCCGCCGGAACGCATGACGAAGCTAATCGACTCGCTAATGAGCCGATACTACGTCCCACCTGTCATCTTCAACGTGCGACAAATTAAAGACAGCTCTGGCGAAGAACGCTTCTTGCGGATTTCGATCGATGGAAAACAGCGACTCACATCGATCCGTGACTTTGTAAACGGCATCATACCGTGCTCCGATTCTTCTAAGCGGCGTTGGTATTTCTGCGATGATCCCAACTCCGGACAGAAACGCCGTATTCTTCCCCAGAAGACGCGCCGGGAATTCCTTAAGAAGGAGCTACTGTGCGCTGAGTTTGCAAATCTGGAACGCCGTCAGGAGGAAGATCTGTTTTCGCGTGTGCAGCTTGGTATGCCATTGACGCCGGCCGAGAAGCTTCGCGCTAGCTCGGGGAAGTGGCAGGAGTTTGCCATCATCATTGAGAAGGAGTACCAAGAACTGGTGGGGGTTGTGGATAATCGACGTGGAAGAGGCTTCCAGCTTATCTTACAGATATTCAAGCAGCTGATCAAATCCGAAGACCTCGATCCGACGTATGCGGCTGGTGCTGCCGCTCTGAAAGGCTTTTGTGCAGAGACGAAGTGGCTAGACGACGCTTTCAAGAAAATGGCAAGAAGTGTCTTTGATAGATATATCGAGGTGTTTCAAAAATTTCCGCGTACGTTTGAAGACCAGAATTACAAACATGCGAAGAGGTTCTCGCCAGTCGAGTTCGTCGGGGTGGCCGTTCTGATCCATCGCTTCCCCGACAGAAATGCGCGTCTTCTTGCACAAGATATTCTAGTGCTGCGGAAGGAAATCCGTGAGCGGAGACAAGACTTAAGATCAAATACGCAAACGTGGAAGACCATGATCGAGGAGATTGTATACATTGAAAGCACCCGTGGTGGTGTGGATCCGAGTGTCCTGCAGCCGAAGGTTAACCGCTATTTTGGATCTGCGGAAGACGGCGAGACGGGCTTTGGAGAAATTTCTAGTTCACAGGGTCACATTTCCACACAAGACGCAACTGGACAGACCCCTCCTAGACCGCCCCGTACAAGATCAGCCCGCAAACAGATCACCACGTCTATCCCTAAAACCACCGCCACAATCAAAAAGGTCTCCACTCGGAGTCGTGCGGCGCCTGCACCTGCACCTGCACCAGTCCCAACGCCAGCCCTCACCTCCTCCCCTTCCGACGCCGAATCCCAGATCAAGCGCGAGTCCTCTTCTATCATCGCCAATGGCCACCTCCGCAAATCCCCGCCTCCCACCGCTAGCCTCTCCGCGCTCTCATCACAAATTCAAATCCCGCTGTTCAACGACCTCCCCACCACCGACAGCAGTCCGGCGCCCGTTCAGCCGTCCCAGCGCCAGAGAGCAGACATGACCCCTCCCCCCCCTTCGGTGTTGAAAAGAGTCGACCCCAGTGAAGGCCCGCCGCCATACAATAACTTCTACGGAGCCAGATCCGACCTTGCATCGAGGTTCAGGGCGGTCCCTTCACAGTCTGTGGGCAGGGGCGGGAGCTGGAATGGGAGCTTTGCTACGCCGCCGGCCAGGAAGAGGACGAGAGAGCAGGAGGAACAAGAGAAGGCCGCTAATGTTAAGAGGGAGAAGTTGGGGGGATTTCAGATTGATTAGTGGGAGGCTGATAGGTAAGTTATTTGGGGTTCAATATCTGTCCTTACTAGAACGTGGCAGGGCGGCGTGAAGCTTGAGGGGAGAAGAGTGGGGAAGGAAGGGAAGGAAAAAGGCATGTGTAATGACTACTGCTGGGTGTATATGATACTTAATGGCCCCCACCAAGCAAATTGTGAATGCGTGAATTTTGTTTGTGTTTTTAGCGTGGAGTAGAATCGTGCCTTTTTTTGCGTTTGTTATTTGTGAAGACACTAAGAGAGAATGTAAATACTTTAATGAATGATGGATTTTGATGGATGATGTTGAATGGGAAGAATGTTGAGCGGGCAGTGACGGACTCACTTGAGGTTTCGTGGTTTTTGGTCTTCACTTCTGTCCACGGGTGTTTATGGTTACCTTTGGGGTGTGCATTGGTATTGTGTTGTGCCGGGTTAGTGAGAGGTAGGTAGCGCTCTACGAAGAGTAGTCTTGGATTACTTACATATCTTAAAGATTTTGCTGTCTGGCCTGAATAATGAGGGTTACGGAAAGCTATAGCAACGGTCCCTAATATCTAATGGAATTTGTTGGATTCCTTCAGTCGACAATTCTTGCAGCAGCTTGGTTGACAATGGAATAAGTGGGCCCAGGACCAGTGCTTGTTGTGTGGTTGAGCTCAGTTCTACACGCCGGTAGGATTAGGCATCATGGAATATCACACGCGGAGTCACGTCTGGCCAATGTTACTTTGGATGCTTCTTTGACTTCTTGATTGAGTTGATTCTATCTCGAGGGCCTAAGGCCCGTATATGTATAATCTCTCATATGCGTACGCGTATGCTCCATCAAGCATGAGACGCATCACCCTGGTCCTGATGCATATCCTGATACAGCCACCATCTTCATACAAGTCTTCATTCTCATACAAGACATCAGACGGTGCTGAGACTCACGATCCAAGTACACATGCAACAGCCAAAAACCGAATTCAAAGAAAGCAGTATTTTTATTAGTCAAAGCTCAATGGGTGGTATCGGTTACGTTATCTAAGTTGGGTGGATGGAGAAGAAGAATTACTTCGCCTTTTAATTGTCTCCGCAATACTACACACATTAGTTGTTTGACTTTTGTTTGTAGAAACTAAAGTGCCTGCTGCATTCTATGGTGAAGACCAAGTCTTTTGGTCTATATAAGGGTACAGTCTATGCCTTTATATACATGCAGAGTCTGGAGATCCCGCGGAGAAGATGGAGTGGTGCAAGGAGTGGCGAGTGGCGAGTGAGTAATCGTGAATGATTCTACATGTGTCTACTCGGCGACTCAGTATATCGGCGACCTTATTCCAGACCTTACAGGAACACCCCCCTCTTGCTACATTCCGTAGAGCAAGAAACAAACAAACAAATATATCAAACATTTATAAAAAAGGGAATCGACAATCACCATTTGTGAAGTCTCCGGTACCTCATTAAAATTCTCCTTCTAAAGACTACTAGTATGCAGATGAAATGAATAAGACGATGGAAGTCAAGCTAAGGTTGAACTTAGCATTTGGATTTCTTTGTATGGGATAGCTGTCCCATATCAGGCTACAGATTGCACTCTTTCCCTACCAACCATATACCGGGAAAATAACCTTGCAGCTCATAGAGAAGCTGTTTTTCGGACGGTATTCCATAGGAATTTTGACACGTAGCACTATGAAGTCCTATGGACCTGCGCGTGGATACGAACAGTATGATATCAGTTGTACGAGATTGTTATGGAGTCTGGGTACACGGGGGGTAGGCTAAATCATGACGTCGGTCGATCTATTGGCGTGAACCTTATCTTCCGACGCGAGGATCTCACGATGTCTTATGGCTATGGTAGGAGTTACTACAGTTTTTCATCTTTGTAGTCAGTTTTCAGGGTCTTTATTTCCTCTTTACCATGTAATCCACCCATTTTACTCAATGGTCGCGGGTGATACATCTCAACCTAAGGGTAATTAATCAACCTCGCTCACTTGGACATCCTTAGAAATAAGCTGAACTAACTAACGGTTACCCAGTGGTGCTTGAAAGATATGCCGAAACCCCAGGGTGGCGATTCTTCAAGGCCTGGAACCCGGTGGTACTACACCCGGTGGCAGCATCTCGCTTTCTGCATTCATGGTTCACTTTGTCGACGGGTTGAGAGTCGAATATATAAACTGCGATTATAGTCGCCAATTCTGGTATTATGGCGATTTACGAGCAAGCGATGTTACGACTGTTGCCTCGACTGCATTGTTCCTCGTGCGGATAATTATAACTGCTTGGACAACCATCTCGACATGGAGATGCATCTACATCTTGTTGGAGAAATGGGGCCTTGATCTTAAAGAACTCGGTTTCATGATGACATGGCGACTGCTGTCATTCGCCACTTTTCAGACGGCGGAGCTCTGGTGCCTACAAAAAGTATGAGGATGACTCGAAGGACAGGCTTAGTTTGTTGTGGTCGCGATTGTCCTGTTAATGTGGCTTGGAAGTATTTCTTCGCTCTTGCTATCCGGGGCCGTGGACTGGCACAATTCGGCATCATTAGAACCTGCAAATATCAACCTAGCCAGTAACCCGAATGCTCAGTTTGAGGGACCAGCGAACCAGCGTGGTTCACACACCTCCGACAACACACCACACCACCTTTTAGTTTTGCCAAGACCGATTTTATCCAATCAAGTTTGACATCGCGAGAAAATTTTTGCTTCGGTTTTCAGTTGAACGAACTTCAACCACCTAGAAGCTAAGCACGATGAGTCTCTTCGGAGCAAACACCACCTTTAAGAAAGCAGTGGCGAGAATGAGAGCAGAGGAGGGGAAAAAATCCTCGGTCGCAAGCGAAGAAAGCAGCCATATTGGCCAACAACTCGAGATCCAAAGAGCCCTACAGGACTCGGAGGGAACAGCTACAACTTCTGAGATAGCTCAGGAAGGAATGGAAGATGCATTGGGAGGACCGGTGGTCTTGCCTAGGGAAGTTTTTAACGACGCAGTGAGGATGCACAACAAAGAGGCGGTTGGACATCCGAGACAGATGGTATCCACGGTGCACGGAGGAAGCAGTGTGGACGAAGAAGGAAACCAGGTTTACAAACAACCTCGAGTTTACACGATTCCGTCGATGAGGAGCGGAAGACAAAGAAGCAGAAGCCTGGACAGACAAGGATCGTCAGAACTGTCCTCGCCGCCACCTACTACGAACTACGGGGGAAGTGAAATCCAATTCCCGTCGCAGACACCTAGGGATGAGGAGCTTTCCTCAGTTCCGATTACGAGTTATGGAGGAAGCATTCTTGCTATGCCTCCCAGTGCGCTCCCCGTGGACCCTTTTTCAACTCCCAGGGCGAGCACTGGAATTATCGTGCAGAGGTATATTTAGTCGGAGGAAAATATCAGCATGTAGGCCGAAAAAGAGGAGGGAATGGAGGAGACCCGGAAGGTCTACACACCCATTCCGAGAAAATTCGAAGCTAGCGACAGCAGCGAGGGAGAAGATGACGCGATGACGGAGGTGGAGTGGAGGGATGAGGAACCCTACATGACGCCAACGAAGAAGGGAAAAAAGCGCAATAAGGGGAAGGGAGTCAAGAGGCCGGAAACGCCCGACCGACCAATCCCAAATATGCCGCAGACGCCAAGCAGGAGAAAGTTGGAGGCTGATTGGGCCAAGCCTGCAGAGGGGTTGACGAACCAGAATGGACCAGTTAATCTGGAGGCCTTTATTGGTGAGTATCTTCGGAACACTAATGGGCTGAGGGATTTTATGGTTGGAAGAGAGGAGTACGACGTAAAGTATGCGGAATGGTGTGGTGAACAGGCAAACCATATCGCAGCAAGACAGAACCATACTGACTCGGCAGTGATGAGCATGAGAAAGATGGGTATGGAAATTAAAAAACAGGTGGAGCTGAGTCGAGAGTACGACGAGGCTAGGGTAGAGAAGCTTGATGAGAGATTGAGCAAGATTGAGAAAAAGTTGGCTAAGGTTGCGCCGGTGAACATGGCCAAGACAATTGAAAATGCAATGAGTGCTTGCATGGAAAAGATGGTGGACCAATTGACTGATAGGGTGGTTGAGAGGTTCGAGAATATGGCGGAAGAAAGCCGGAAGAAGGATGAAATGCGAAGGGGGAAACAGGTAGAAGCCACCCCTGAGGAGGAAGAGATGAGCGATATAGAGTTTGAGCCGGGAGCGACCTTTTCGGAAGAAGAGAGTGCAAAGGTGGAAAGAGCGATCCGAGCTGAGATGGAGGTGGATGAGCCAGCGCTGGAGCAAAGCAAGCATGCGCCGGTGATTGCACCTGGAGAAGTTAGTCAGGAGTTTCCGCGTCTGAAGGTGGGACAGGTTACGATTCTGAAGAAGAAGCCAGTGGTGCCAGCGGTGCCACAACAAAAGAAGAAGGAGGCGAAAAAACCGGAGGTAAAGGAGACACCGACGGGACCAAGGGCTGGGACTAAGAAGCCGGAGGTTAAGAAGCCGACTGAAAAGAAGCCGGAAGGAAAGAAACTGGAAGAAAAGAAGAAGGAGACGTGGGCGCAGCGAGCAGCGGCACCAGCACCCCCAAAGAAACAACCCGAACAACGACAGCAGCAGCAACGTCAAGGGGAAAATAAGAAGAAGGGGGATGGCTTCACGGAGGTGAAGAGACAACAGCAGAAGAAGGAGGAGATGAGGCCCGTCCCCCCAGGACAGAATTCGATGGAGAAAAGGAGAGTCACACTTAAAAGAGATAATGGACTCCCACTTTCTCAGAAGAAAGATTTGGACATTTCGTCGGAGGTGAACAGAGCACTCTTCGAGGCAAAAGTCCCACATTTTGTGCGCATCCAAGGGGTTACGAAGAACACCCGAGGAAGCTTATCTACGATTACGACCCCTGGAGCAACGACTGAAATGCTAATTAGGTACAGGGAGATCGTTATTAAGGTGGCGAGGAAGGTGGACGCTGGAATTGTGGACATCGAGACAAGCGAACTCTGGGAAAGAGTTAAAATGCACGGCATCAATTTTGATAGGTATTTGGGGAAGAAGACTGGAGGAGGATTAGAAAAATTGAGGCAGGAATTGCAGGCTGAGAACGAGGGGGTGGTGTTGCCCCTCGCAATCAGCTGGATTGGAGGACCAAAGGATGTGTATAAGAAGAAGGTAGAGGGGAAGAAGGCATCGTCGGTTGTGTTTGTGGTCAAGGGAAGTAAAATGGCCGAGAAAGTTTTGAAGGGAGGGCTGAGGGCGGCAGGCGTGAAGTATGATGTGGAGAAGTTCATGACTGCCGGACCAGATTCCTTCTGCGGAATATGCAGCAGATGGGGGCATGTTGAAGCGAAGTGTGGAGCCTTGAAGATGCCGGCTTGCATGTTGTGTGCAGGAAGACACCTGACGAAGGATCATAAGTGCAACGTTGTAGGTTGCAATGCGAATGCAGGACAGAACTGCACCCATAATGTCGACAAATGCGTTAACTGTAAGGGCAATCATATCGCGAAGGCTAATGTTTGCGTTAAGAAACAGGAAGCCATTAAGACAGCGAGGGAAGAAAGGCGAACCTGGAAGGAGAGAGAGGGAGAACGCCGAAATGTGACCACAGATCAGCAGAAGAAGCCGGATCAAGTTGAGGATGGAGGACCTTCCACAGCAGAAGCCGAGAAGAAAGCTCCGTCGGACGAGCAGCCAGAAAAGGAGCCGGAAGTCCAAGTTGTTTCGACACAAGTGACAGACGAGCCAAGCTCCAGTGCAGGGATCCTAGAAACCCCCATGAAGTAATGGTGAAGTGCATAATGCACAATTGTGGGAGGGGGTATGATGCGACGATGATAGCGCTGGAAAAGGGAATTGTTTGGGGGGCTGATGTTGTGATGATGCAAGAACAAGTAGTGGAGAAGGAAGGATACAACATCAGTCACCCAGGATATAGATTGGTCAGAGGAGGAAGAACGATGACCGCGATACGAAGAGATACACACCTGGAGTTTTCGGAAGTGGATATGGGGGGAGACGGAGATGTACAGGTGTTTGATATAAAATATCCCTCGGGGAGAGAAATGAGATTGGTGAATGTGTACGATCAGCTGAGGTAGGTGGAGGGGGCAAGAAGCCAAGGCAGACCGGCGCAGACAGCAAGATGGAGTGAGATTATGGGGCGGAACAAGATTCTCTTGGGAGGAGATTGGAATGCTCACAGTGATAGATGGGACCCAGAGTGCCCACCAAAAAGAGATGATGTCTTTCTAACGAGTCTTATGGATGAGTATGAATTGACGGATGTTACCGATGGGGAAGCAACCCATACGAGTATAAGAAATGGCGAAATTTCGAGATCGCTAATAGATTTCTTCATAATGAAAGCCAGTATGGCCGACAATTTGGAGATAGCTACGGATTTGGCAACTACTTTGGATCACGCGATTGTGTGTGCCCATTTAAGATGGGACAAAGGGGAAGGAGTCAAAGTATCGAGAAAGGTTACGGGATGGGATATCAATGGGCTCAAGTCGGAGGAGGAAAAAGAAAATTATGAAAAAGCACAAAAATATTGGAGGGACAAGAGCCTAAAGAGACCTGTTTTGAACGAAGAAAGCAGCGGAGAGGAATTGCAGAAGGAAGCTGAGTGGATACAGTGGAATTTTGCTTATCATCTCAATAGGTGCTGCAAAAAAGTTAAAGTTTGTGCGAGATCAAAGAGGTGGTGGAATGAGGAGATCGCAGAAAATAGAAGGATTTTGGGCTCACTGAAGAGGGCCAGAAGAAGGGGGGAAGCGACGCAGCAACAGGTTAAAAAGCAGTGAAGCAACGTCCGAAGAATAATCCGACAATCGAAAACGAAGATGTGGCAGGACTTTTTGTCCTCCGCAACGAAGGATCAGGTATGGCAGGCTTTGAGGTATACAAAACCAGGAGGCCAGCAAACGACAAAGGCGTTGAAATCCAGGGATGGAGTGGTGGCGGAATGCTGGGAGGACAAGGCAGAGTTGATTAACGAAGAAGCATTTCCGAAACCTTTGAAGGGTGTGGAGAGAAAGGCCCAAGAAGAGGGAGGGGGAATGTGGAAAATGATTACTGATGAAGACATCCGTTTGGCTCTGTTTGATCAATCAGTTAAGAAGGCACCTGGTCCGGACAGATTGGGATTTAAGGCGATTAGGTTATTGTGGGAGTGGGATGCTCTGAGAATAATTGTGATTGTAAAAACGTCGTTTAGGTTAGGAATACACCCACGAGCTTGGAAGGAGGCAAAGGGGGTGGTTATACCGAAGCCGAATAAGCCAGATTACGGAGTCGCCAAAGCATACAGGGTGATTACGTTGTTGAATTGTCTGGGGAAAGTGGTCGAGAAGGTAGCGGCAAATGCAATAGCAGAGGAGTGTGAGCGAAGGCAGCTACTTCACGACAGGCAGTTCGGATGCAGAAAGAGAAGGTCAGCAATAGATGCGGTTGGAAGGTTGATGAAGAGAGTTGATGAAGCGTGGGGGAGGGGGAATACCGCGGCAGTGCTGTTGATGGATATTAAGGGAGCCTTTCCACATGTGGCGAAGGGGAACTTGATAAAAAGAATGGAAGAAATGGGGTTTGAAGCCGACCTGGTGAGGTGGGTGGAGAGCTTTATGGAAGAAAGAAAAGTGATTATGTCGATGGATGGAAAGGAGGGAGACAGTATGGATGTGGAAACGGGAGTTCCACAGGGGTCGCCAGTGTCGCCAGTACTTTTCGTCATTTACCGATCGGGGTTGTTCGGCAGAGTTGAAAAGAAAGAAGAAGAGTACGGAAGTGAGGGCATATCTTTTGTCGATGATGTGGCATGGGTGGTAGAGGGGGAGGATGTGGGGGAATGCACACGACGACTGGAGGGATGCGCCAAGGAAGCACAGATTTGGGCGAAGGAAAATGCCTGTCAGTTTGACATTGAAAAAACCGAAGCGATATTGTTTACTCGAAAGAGAAACAATAAGGAACCAAAGATGAAGGCCAAGATAAGGGTTGGACGTCATGAGGTTCCATATAATAAAGATGCGACAAAGTGGCTGGGGGTATGGCTGGACAGTATGCTTACCCTGAATGATCACACGAAAAAGACCTTTGCGAAAGCAAGAAGGGCGCAAGGTAGAGTGAGATCCTTGATGACGAAGAAAGGATTAAGCCCAGAAGGATGTCAAAGAATTCAGATCGCTGCAGTACAGGCCGTTGCTTTATACGGGGCTGAGTTGTGGTGGAAGGGACAGAAAAATTGAGCGCAAGAGGTACAACAGATTTTGAACGTCCAGGGCAGAAGGGTAACCGGATGCTTTCGAAAGACACCTCAAGGAGCTCTGATGAATGATGCTAGACTTAGACCAGCGAATGCGATTCTTAATAACCGAGTTAGGCGGTATAAGATGAGGCAAATGATGATGCCCGATGCTTTAGGCGGAGGGAAAATGATGGAGATGGAAGGAAATGTGGTTAGGAGGGTGGAGGGGATTAATGAGTTGATCCCGGAGAATTACCCCTTTGAAAAGAGAAGATATGAGGAGACCACGTTACCGGAAATTAAAAAGAGGCTGCAAGGCCAAGTGATAATTCAAGAAGAATGTTAGGGGTTCTCCCTAGCAGCAGTAATGATACTTGATTTATTACAAGATGCATACATATCTACCATATGCATAACACCTATGCATGTGATAGTCAAGTTAGTCAGTGATACGCTCTTTAGCGTGAGCTCGTATCAATCGCGCAAAGCGAGGGTGCTTTGTTCACGTCCCAGAAACTATGCGAGACATGTGTGGTAATCACGCACGACAGTTGATAGTCAGATGCGAGTAAGAGGACTCTTCTCCCCTACCTGTAACGGGATAGGACTAGGAGAGGCACGTCCCGGTCTGGAGAAAAGTCTCGACCTTAGCATGACGTAACTGAGGGATTATACGATGTAGGCTTAGAGCCTAGAGCGAGCACCACTCGTTGGCACGAGTGGTCTGGATCGCAATGTAACCTCGTATCGGATACGAGCTTACACGTCATTAATCTACGTTGGCATAGTATCGGTTGGTCGCCGATTAAATCTATGACGCAAGAAAATCGCTCACTTGCATGAGGGATTTTTGAGGCGATAAGCATTATCAACGGGGTTGGTAGATGTTCCAACTATCGACTCTAAAGATTGCGAGGGTGCATGAATGTGCATGGGTGAGCAGATATCGGGCAACGGATGGCCTGATTATTATCAGGAGCGTAAAGCTTTCAAACCACGTAGCCATGGCGCAATTACCTGAGGGTGTTGCGATGAGTTATTTTACGGGCGCTAAGAGGGCGTGGCCGGAATAATCATTATCTTGGCGTAAGAGGTCTACGGCTATAAAGAGCCAGCGTTGGGCGTGGTTATTGGGGACATCAGCGAACACATTAGCTTTCAGAGAACACCGAAGACAATCTTAAAATATTATTAAGAATTCTATCTATCTATCTTTACCATTACTTCCTTAATCAATACACGAGATTGGGTGCTATATGCCTGGACATCAGTATACACCAGCCGAGTACGCACTGCAGCAGAAAGTCGAGTGTTTCGGCAGGTTGCTTTCCGAGTTGGAAGAGCACCGTTTAACCCACATCTACGCTGTGGTTTTGCTTTTCTGTCAACTCGAGAGTATCGACTACCTGGTGCTGAGATACATCAACACCGGTGCTTTACCCTTCGAGGAATATTCCGAGGAGTGGTTGTTCAACGGGGAAATCTAATCCTCGTCTATATCAGTGACGGGAATTGGCATCGGTTTAACTTAACCGACTTGGAAGACGCGGCAGTAAGTTTACAACTGTCAGAAGAGATAGCTCTTGCGAGACGGGCAAGAGGTTGAGTCTTAGGATAAGACGAG
>Ga0307514_10001119_pt1 | contig 37211 bp, 43 predicted proteins | sample 16_EM_MG_FD_203088 | JGI IMG/M metagenome (GOLD analysis project Ga0307514, IMG submission 203088) | Populus trichocarpa ectomycorrhiza microbial communities from riparian zone in the Pacific Northwest, United States - 16_EM | ecosystem: Host-associated > Plants > Roots > Unclassified | place... | reverse complement strand
GTATTCCCATGGGAGTAATTGTGAAAACGGACGAAGGGTATACAGTCAGACTTTGCTATACCAGGCGACCAAAGTCTGGTGACTTTTGTTCAGTATAGCAAGTATATAGAGATAAGCTAGAATAACGTGTATTGTAAGTCACTAATATGTAGAACAGTGCGGAGAGATTGAACTCCATACCTTGTACAACACGGCATACAGAATGAGTGGAGTTAAGAGAAGACCAGCTTTAACTGTACTGGAGAAGAAACAAATATGCAGATGTGCCTTGGAGCCAGAGTACTCAAAGCTGAGTTTGGTACACAGTTTCTGGACGAGCAGGTAGATGAATGTTATATGTGACTATTGCTAAGATTGTGGCAGGTCCACCAGCACCTACTTCAACACTGTCAGACATCTTGAAAGAAAGTAAGAAATGACTTGAGACAGAGGGTGGAACATAAAGGGAAGGGTAGACAGTGCGCTGCTCAATTTCCAATTCTTGAGGGTCATATAGTTAAATGCGTTGATCGTGAAAATTATAAGTATATTATGATCAATGATTTTGTGCTAACGGCAGCAACTGAAGAACTTATTCCAGCATTGTCTAAAGTGCCAGCATATATTGTGATTTAACATTATACATATGTACACTACCTATGTGTTGTCTGTACTTCGTACCGATACTCCGTACAACCTTGATATCTATTATCCCAACAACGGAAAAATACTGGGGCTACCTGCCAGGTGCGGGTGAGGGGGGGAGGTGAGGTGATCTAAAAAATAAAAAGAATAGTAAACTGAACATGATTGAGAGGAGTTGTTGCTAGATCAAAGTGCACGGTCTTCATAGATACATATCGTACATTCTCAAGTGGGGCCAACGGGATGCAACCAGCTGGGCTGCTATCAGAGTATTATGGAACGAGGAAAGATAAACACTGCAGATGGTATAAAAATGCGTCTGTTAGTTCACTTGCTTTCTTGTGCGAATACGGAGTAGTGAAGACGGGAATGAAGAAATGATATTCGATGATGTAGAAGAGAGAAACTACAGAGGAATCGACTCGATATTTAAGCCCATCCATTCTACATAGAGCTTCAAATCTCATCCCACATAGTCCACATTATTCCACGATATCCCACATCATCCCACGCCTTAGGATTACTCATTCTAACAGATAGTACATTTGTGAGCATTGCTATCACCGTTGGTAGGGTGACCTCTACGGAGTAATATTGACAGTATTCCAATTCTAACTCATCACAATCACACTGTATATCCACAGCTTGAGGTCATCTTGAGGCGACGTAGAGTGTTTGAGCTTTACCGCAAATGGCCTTACTCAAACCCAATCGGTGGCCCATGTACTGAACTCTTGGTATTGCCGGGGGCTGCCTAAAAATCGACCCCTGGCGGACTTTGTATGTAGGGCAGCGGATAACTGGTTCCGGTCCGGTGGTACTGCGGGTGTAACTGCTATATATATAGCGCGTCTGGTAAGTCCAGCATGGCAAGGTCTGACGCGACGTCACAACCACCTGGACAGTAAGTACAACTACTCCGTACATAAGTAGGTAGTCAGCCAACCTAGGCGTGGCAGGCAAATGCAGGGGTATATACATATCTACATCCCTTCTCAGAGAGATAGTTAATTCCTAGTAGCGCTCGAATATACCTGCACTTTCTATAAGTCAGCAATCTCATAACCTCATTCTGGTGTCCATCCAGGCCACATGAGTGGTTGATAATGCCATGTGTGTCAGACTATGCCATATGGTCCCATTCCCGTTACTATTCAGGGATGGTTGCAAGGTCATGGCCTATGAATAGCATATATTCAGAACTACCTACTCAACAGATTTGCTTAGAAATCGCAGGTAAATTCCTCTTTTTTTTAAACAGAAAAGCTGTATGAAACTCAATCCACCGCATCACTTCCGACCCCTGTCAGAAATAACACCTTCTAACCCTCGTTCATCCTGTATACATAAAACGACCTTCTGATTGAAGAAGATAGCCACCTTGTGGTGGGGTGGGGGCTGCTGGTGGTGAGTGGAGCGGTGTTGGTGTTGGTGGGATTTCATGAAACCTTGCAGGTTATAATAAACTTGTCAAAGTCATAGGTTGTCCACCGTTTCTTGATGTCGAAACAGAAAGGGAAGTAGTCAAAATGTAGTTGCGTTGCGTGGGGCGGTGGGTCCAGATCCGGAGGAGGTGCTGGCAGTGGGCGCGAAGTAGACAGGCCTATCACGAGGTTGATGAAGAAGGAGAACAGGAAGTGCCCTTACGGCATTCACTTGGATATGTACATACTGTACATATCATGATAGAAATTCCTAGCGTATATAACCCAATGTTCCTACCCATCGAATCCAACTCCATCAATTTAGTCAACCAGGCTCGGAGGCTGAATCAAAATATTTGAAACGACCAGATATGTATAGAAATAAAGATATGCCGGAAAGTGACACAGAGACATCATCAGCTAAATGAACAGGGAGGGTAAATCGAACAGCAAATTGAGCAAAAGGACTGCAAGGGGCACCAAATTTTACAGCACCAAGTTTTGAGACTAGAATATGGGTCAAATTCAACAGTAAAGTCGTCTTGGGATGCAATAATTGAAAGTGGGAAGTATAAGCTAGTATAGATTAGGAAGTAGGGAGACTAAGTAGGGAGACTAAGGAAGGGGATAAAGGTAACTTTAATGTAAGGAAGGACAAGGTGGGAGAAAAAAGAGCGAATGAATATTCTATCTATTCTATCTTTCTAAATAATCACCGCCGCACCAAGTGCCTATCGTTTATTCATGATGGCATATGGTTTCCCACTGGCGGTTGCCAAGGCGCCAAGGAAGTTCGGCAATACGTACCAGTAATGCATTTACGGTTAGCAGTTTCGTGCACGATGGGTGGGTGTCCAACTCCGCGCTCTATCGACATCCACCGACGGAATCCGCTATTGCTGATGCACACTCGCGGCTCATGAACAAGCAACTGACTCTCAATGGCTGGTGCAATGTGTCAATATTTTCAGAGATTTGCAGCTAGTCTCAAGATCTCCCCATTTGCCATTGAGTTTTCCAGCAGGACACTGAAGGTGGGGTTCTATACCAACGTTGATTCCAAAGCGACAGACAGTCTGCTCAGCGGCCAGTAGCTCTGATCTGGCCGCCGGTCGCACCAGCAAGTTTGGAATGCTGGGTTTGTGCGCAGGTCTTTGAGCTCGAGCTGGACCTGTTATTCGTCATAAATACCAACCTGAAAGATCCATCCCACCAGGCTACAAACCATCTCAATCCTATTGATCGCACATCCGTCATCGATTCACACTTCCACACACTTGCCAACTATCACTATGGATTCCGGCTCTCATTGCACCTTCAGCATGTCGGAAGTCAAATCCAATAGCTGTCTGTTCCCTGAACAAGTCTGCACGGAAATATAACTAATGCATAGTGTATGGAACAGATGGCGTGGTCCCCTGGAGCCCACCCCCATCGGTGGCATTCGCACATATGGAGGTGTGAATGCCCTTGAGTCGAATTGTGAATTCAAAATTTGCAGCTGTGCTAAGGGAAACGGGGTGGGTACATAGATATCTTCAAGCCGGCAAAGTTAGAGAAGGTACAGTCTATTATCGATAAACTGTTGATGGAAGCGTACGAGGTCATCCAAGGAGCGAAAGGGCCATCGGGGTTTGGGGCAGCTGCTGTCCATGTGTTTTTTGTACAAGTGCCACCCAAGGGCCCTGCGAAAACCGAAGATCTCCCCGGACCCGTTAGCACTGCGGTACATATTAGTGGGTACAATTTAGGGTGTCGGTTCCATGTTGTTGGTACAGGTGGACATCTCAGAGGAGACTGCCAAGGAAACCATGAGTGAGAGGGCAAGGTGCATCAGTTTCTTCGGTGCGGTGTCGGGATCCACATTACTGACAGATACAGGCGGGAGAGGCTACAGGCCAGAGAAGGGAATGCCTGAGAAGGCTATGCTTGAGGCGTTGGCCGATGGGTTCCGTCAAAGAAAGGTTTCCAATCAAACAGGTTTTGACTGGTAACGAGATAAGTTAGTGAGGGTTAGGCACCAAAGCAGTTAAACGCGGGGGTAGATGTGAGTGCTAGTGAAGGTAAGCTGGCAGGAACCAGCCTCAGCAAGAGAATCCGGAACGAAACTCGGTTTTTGTGTGTGAGAGGAAGATAGGCCGCTAATTTGGGTAAGACGACAAAACCTCAAATACAGACTACAATGATATCAGACTACTACAAAAAAGTGTATTTTGATGGAAAAGACGGAAGGACTTTATTATATGAAGAACTTATCAGTCACCTCCACTATCACAGCGTAGTCAGAGCGGCCTGGAAGCACGTCCTGAAATCCTGTGTCCATTTCAGATCGTGTAGCATCTTCAACGCATATTCAGCTTCCGACTGGTTACCCTCAACTCGCTACGTGGCTGGCCATATCTGGTCACCCTCAAGGTGCGTTTTAATTCTGCTATTTCTATGTTCTTATGGGCATGGCAGCGCTTCCGCAGTCAGCTTACCAGACGTCCCTTTCGTTTCAGCTGTGTCCGTAGATATCCGTTTTCTTGCTTATTGCTTATATCTGCTACGATGACTAGGTGATATGGCTACACTCTAGTCCTGTCCACAGGCCCCTGTTCTCATTGGCTGGATATTCATATCCCTGTCCGGAGTTACCCTCAAATCTCCACATATATAGACGCACTATTTCTCGTTTCTGCTCTTTACATCCGCATCCTCCGTATACTGCTATCTACATAGTCTATACTATAGTGCCCAAAGCGGGAGATAAAACGGACCCGGAACTTGTGGAAATACAGCGTTAATTAACACTGTTCAAATTTGCTCCAGTCACCCCACCCTTTTGGTCTCATTTTCGAAGGGGTATCAAATCTCGGCTACAATTCGACATGTATGTGAAAGTATTCACACTATCATTACTAGTCGCTTTGTGCGTACTCGGTGCAAACTGTTCCCAGTCCGAAACTCCTTTGGCTGTCCTAATCAACAGCACCACTTTGGACAGCGGCCATACGCATCAGGCATGGGGGCACCCGGAGAGCGATAACATTATCTACCGTGTTATTCTGGACGGATCAGGCACCTCAATCCCTCCACCAACACTCTCTGCATTTCAAACCTACTCTGGGCATGAGCACGGCCCTAAAGATAACACCACCGACACTACCGCCCCTCCCCATCCTCGTAGATTTTTACTCCACAAGCGTGCCAGCGTCTGGAGTGCCCAGGCCCACACGAAGATGTACAATAACAAGAACGGTCCGCACACTTATGGCACGGAAGCGATGTGGGAGTTCCACACCGACAGCGGCGGTGACAAGTGGATCGAGGTCATCCCGACGGCGCACAACTTCAGGCTAAAGTGGGTCAACTACAGCCATCGCGGCTGCTGGCTGTCCGACTGCTGGACTGTTCAGACGCAATACGAGGAATGGGATAACGGATGGAACCCGGACAACGGGAGCAGGCACTGGTATGATATGCAAACGCAGCATGAATGGGTCTTTTGGAATAAGGGTAGCAGGCAGAATTACTGCAAGTGTATTGCCGATTGTATGAGGTGCACGAAGTAAAAGAATAGATGGAGATATTTAGCTTCTGTCAAACTTTTCTGGCATATTATTGAAGTATTTGGCACAGATACTCGGGGAGATTCCAAACGGCAGCTCGGAGGAAACCGTCGAGCACGGAGGATGCATATGGGGGAAAGGCTTCGGTATGGTGGGAACTACATAGGCATTAAAGGGGGATCGAGGGTGGCACTACAGACGCCCTTGTTCTGGGGCTTTTCGGGTGTTCATTGATAATTAACCACTTGTACTTAGACTATCTATGCTACAACGGCGTGATATTATGCAGTTAAAATATCTTGCTTGCTCAAAGATTGACATATTGTCAATGTGAATGATGCATATAGTTAACTAGGGCAGACTTTTGTAATCGATCGCAGGCCAGCATTTTGAAGATGTAATTCCCATATTTTAACGTGCTACAACATTTCGAAACCTTGACACAGCTCGAGTTCGCTACAACGACAAGGGAGTAGGGAAACGGAAAGACCTTACCATCGGCACCCTAGATCTTTCCGGGCATGGTCATTTTTCCGATGGTAAAATACTAGCTGTTTTCGGTATCTTACAGGAGTCTCAGTTAAGCGAGTTTTCTCGTTTTCCCGGTAATTTGCTCTCTCATTTATTTTTGAGAACCCCTAATATCTAGTAGGGAATAAACCGAGCTAACGAGAGATCCGACGTGAAATACATATAGGAAGTTAGATGCTTGGCGCGAGTAGAGGTGAGAATTAGACTTGAAGAGTTGGATGAATGGCAAAGTACAATTTCATGACACACAGGAAGAGAGAAATTATTACGGGAGCGATGTGACGCATAGGACGCACAGCAAGATATGCGCGCGTCAGGAAGAGGGGCTTGTGTCAGGACGCAGATTTTTGTTTCCTCATGCCTTCAACGGTAGCCTCGTCTCAGATAATTGCTTCCCATGGTACGACATGGCCATTATGTACAGTGCGTAGGTGAAAGTTATGGCGCGCCCCCCTGCATATTTATATGCGCCAACGCGCCATAACTTTCACCTACGCATTGTATATCAGATCGAATCAATTTGGGATGGCCTCGGAAGGGCTATACAAGATGGAGGGTAGGGGCATATCTCAGGAGCAAACAGAGAATACATCAATGAAGCGAAAAAAAAAAAGACTCAGAACATAAAAATAGATTCGACACACAAAAGGAAATTACCCTGCAAAAAAAAAAATGACGCTGCCGCTCCAAATGATTCCCTGATAGTTATCCAATACCCGCAATCAGAGATACGACGCCGACGATTGATCTTCCAAAGACGATAGTTACTCTTTCTATTAACCCATGTATGGCTCGTAACTATTACCCGGCGAATAATGAATGGTTAGCACTTCGATTGAAGAAAAACAAAGGTTCAAGAAAAACAAAGAACAGGCTCTACGCAAGTATGCCTAAGTAAAAGAAATGATAAGGGCGAGGGCGGAACATGATACGACGTTGTAACCCCCACCTTGGTGGGGTAAAACGGTACATATCGATTACGGAAGGACGATAAAAAAAATTTTGGACATGGGGGGACTGACCTCCAAATTCTTGCCCGCATATCTCCGCTCCCTGTGGCAAACAAGCTTCCCATAGGACTAGGTGCAACGGAGATGACTGCATGAAATATGATCGTCAGTAACTGTCTTCAGGATCTACAAATTATTGAGGAATCATAGGAAGTCCGGGACAGGGGCCGATCCTTGTGTATCAAACCGGACCGCTTTGAGAGGTGGTGATGATGGGGTAATTAAACAGGAAGATGGCAAATAAAAAAACGCACCGGAGTTTTTATGTCCCTGGAGCATGAGCTGGGCATTCGCTGTGCGAGGGTCCCAAAACTGGACACCACGATCCTTAGATCCACTAAGTACCCAGTTTCCATCAGGAGTTAGAGCAACGCTGAGGACGAAGTCCTAACAGAATATTAGTGACTGCCAGCCGCGGGTTATCATAGCGATCCAATGACAAACCTTGTGGCCTTCGAAAGTCTTGACACACTTTCCTCGGCTTGTTCCAGCACCAGGCATTAAACCTCGTGCTGCCGACAATTCCCACATCTTAATCGTCTTATCCAAACTTCCACTGACAAGATCCTTGCCATTAGGAGCAAATGCGACACTGTACACACTGTCCTTGTGCCCATCCGCTCCCTCAAGCCTTTCCACTAGATATCCGGTCGATGCATCCCAAACTCGCACACTCTTATCCAAACTTCCCGCAGCAACGTAACGACCCTCAGGCGAGATTGCGACAGTCGTGACACCATCTTCGATGCTGAGGGTAAGTACGTTTTGAGCGGTTTCAATGTTCCAGACACGGACAGTTCTATCCCCACTACCTGATGCAATGTGCTTTCCATCACGTGCAAAATCCAAGGAATAGATGTCTTGCTCATGGCCGACAAAGGTGTGTTTAATAGTGCGTGATGCAATATCCCAAACCTGCAAACATATTAACTAAGTATAACGACGAATATAGACTCGTTACACTCACCCTTATGAGTTTGTCTTCGGCACCGGTGGCTAGATATCTGCCATCGGGACTGAAGCAAACACTTCTAATATATAGATCCCCATCTCTTTCAACCGAGTCATCTTGAAGGTGCTGAACTTTTTGGCCAGTTTTCACATCAAATATTTGGGCACTACGATTACACCCAGTAGCAACATATCGACCATCTGCACTGAAGCGAACACAACATACCACACTGTTGTGCTCCAGAGTGTGCACAAGATCCACGTCGAGGGTTCGAGGAACCCTGGGGTTATAAATGGCGAACCAGTCAGACCCCTCCTTCTTTTGATCAGCAGGCATCCGCTCAGGATCGAGGTTTGCAAGGTCATTTCCGATTGGTGCAGGGCTGGGGCGAGCAACATGTGGAGATCCACGGTTGGGTTCCTGGTATGATTGATGTGCGTGATGTACCGGTGTTCCACCAGGCTGGGGTTTGCCCTTAGACTTAATACTAGGTCCTGGTGATGTTGATGGAGGAGGGGGTTGTGGATAACCTTTGCCGACCATAGAATATTGTCAGTCATTTGGCCGTTGGAGATAATGGGATTATTTTCTACTCATACCCTGTTGATGGGAGCCCTTGCCATTTACTGCTCCAAACCCAACTTGCTGGTTGTAGTGCTGAGAGCCTTGCTGCTGTTGGGGTGGACCTTGTGGAGTCTGTTGGGGAATCTGGGGAATATTAGGAGGGGGGATTTGATGTGGGGGAGGTTGTTGCTGGGAGTCAGTTGGTGGAGGAGCGAGACCAGGCCCGCCCTGCCCACTTCCTTGTGACATAATCGTCCCAAAAAGGTTGCTGGGGCCAAGCCCAATTGCCGGTGGTGGAGGTTGCGATAGGCTCGCGTTCTGGTTCCCATGCGGAAGAATGTTCCCGTTTCCACCACGAGCTTCCAACTCCCTTCGTAACATAGCAATTTCCTCCTCATATCTAAACAATGTGAATCAGTATACCAATGTTATTTATATTTGCATGTACATGGACATGTGATGTCACGAACTTTTGTTTCATCTGGCTATGAGCGTTCTCGAGCTGGAAGACCGTCTGCCTAACCACGTCCATCTCCTGCATCTGTTGGTTGACTTTCTATGCCGTTAGCTGTTACGAACGCCAGGCTAGCTGAGGCAATAAAGATACACCGCCTCTCGAGCTATGCCGAGGAGCCGAACACGTACTTTTATGCTCATATTCCCCATTCCGCGCAGTTTGAGACTCGAACTCTGTACGCACTTGATCCAACAGCTCTGTTAGGCGGCTGTTGGTCGTTGGAACCATCCCGCGATGTGAGTTATACATGCTGGACAATCAATGGGGTGAAGGCCGTAAACTGCCGTGAAGGAGGGCGGGGAGGGCTGCGAGTCTGAGACACAAGTTAGCAGATCCAGATATAAATTAGGTGCAGTACAAGGCCAGCCAGACTAAGTACAAGGGAAGGGTAAGTGTGTAATGTGCTGTATCCAGGAGCCTAGTTTACCGGATCAAGTATTGACTGCGGTAGAGGAAGGGGGGGGAGATTTCAATAGGGACACACAGTACTGACACGCGCAGGGTTACCCGTCAACTAGATAGTTATTGAAGCGAGGCGAGTAAAGTTTATGCGTATGTATGCGGGAGGATGCGCGAGCTGAAGAAGCGGTGGGTGAGGTCGAGAGTGCGACAGTACTTTTCTTGAGATGGGGAGGGGGGGCAGATAAACAGAGCGATGCGAGCTTGAGAGCGGGAAACAGGGGGTGGGTGCTCTCCAGCAGCGGCTGTAAATAAGGCAATAGGGACCCTGTTGTGGAGAATCGTAGCCAGGCGACACTTTTTTTTTTTTTCCTGCTGTCTTATCTAACGATCTCCGTTGCTCAAGCTGACGTTGGGCCTGCTGGAGGCAGAGGCAGGGTGCTACTGTCCCACAGGAAGGGTAAAACGCAAGGCTATTTTAACTATTGAGTCTCGGCTAATATGCTATTGTTGCGAAATGGAGATAGGGTGGAGGCCTGGACCGAGTGCAACAGCGACAGTGGAAGGAGCGAGGACGTTGACGATACTTAAGTCAAGCAAGCGGAGGCGGACGGATAATAGGTAGTGTAGTAAGTAGTGGACGGGCGGTCGATGTAAATGTCTTGGGAGGGGTGGGCGGGTGATGATGGGGCCGAGAGGGGGGCGGAATGGGCAACGGGCAATGGGCAATGGGCAATAGGCAATGGATACAGTAGATTGGTTTGGAAGCCGGCAAGGGTAGCATAGGTACTGGATAGACGATTTAACGATGAGACTTTTTGCAGCGGGCAGCCTCAGCCAAAAGCAACGTCAACGTCAACTTCTCTCCGGTGCGCCTCAAGCATCCACGACGGCCCCGGCCACTGTCCGCCATCCATCACCTTACAAACCCACATGGCCTGGTTGCGTTTGGTCGGCGCTCTGCCGGGACCAGTATATTTGCGGACATTCACTAAATACATACTGAAGATAGGAATATTATGTACTGTACCTCAACCATCCCTTTGATCTACTGTAGCGTGCGACTTCAGTTCAACCCCGCTGTACGCTCCTACGGTTCACGAGCCACCTCCACGTTTCCGGAGGGTCCCCCAGGCTCGAACCCGACGTACAGTGTACTCTACGCCGAGACACAGCACATATGCATTACGGTATTGCTCTGGGGGATATATTGCGAGACACCATATGCGTGACTCGGCCAAGAGGCGCATTGGAATGACAGAATTTTTCTGGAGTCAGGCGATGTTGCTATGAGGAGTTAGCCAGTGCCGACCTGTAATTAGTATGCTGCGCACACTCGCACAACAGCGGGCAGTTGACATTAGTGTGGTATGTATGTACTCGAGTACTTCTGTTCTGTCCTGTCCCCTTTGTGCATCCTACATATCGACGGAAATTAATTCGACGGCGTTGTGACTCGACCCGAAGAAAAACTTTCACAGCACGAGGTTTCGCAAAATGAGCTTCCACAGCAGTTCTAATATACATACGTATACTTAAGTATCCGTACATACGAAATGTTTCTCACCGTCAATTTACTTCCTGAGGAAGGAGCTCGACAACACTGGAATCCTTGGTGATACCGTTGGTGTATCCCAGTCATAAGACTGCGTTCACGTGGGGCTACTTGTACGAAAGATTCTTGGTAGTCTCGAGACACTAAGACACATACGTATCTCCTGATACCTAACTGATACCTAGCTGTCGTTGAGGTTGCAGATGCCAAGAGGGCACGCATCCTTCGCTAACAGTCTCGGCGTGTTCCTGGTGGGTTGCTAGGGTTAGGGGAAGGATGCACCCGGGCCCAACCTTTGGTGTTTTAGATCACGGCCAAAAGTATCCGTGCGCCCCTAGGTATAGCATTGTTTATTTTAGCATCAGAACTGTAAGTAGTTAAGTGCGCCCGAGAAATACTTAGAGTGCCGGTAGCAGCCTCGCCCTGTTATGTACGTGTGCCGAGACTAATGTATGTACAGTATGTGCCTACCCTGGCTCTACCATCCACTACCATCCACAATGGTAATATAGCTACACAACGTAGCGGTTCCGAGACTAGTAATATAGGTACCAGTATAGGTATTGAGAGTTGCGATACCCAACCGCTTCTTTCCGCAATTATTACATAATTCGAATACCAACGAAATATTTTGGGGGGAGTCTATACGCCTTTCCCCCGAAGGGAGATATTGAGAGTATAGGTATGCCAGATGCAGGTTACGCAGCGTATCAGTGAGCGCTAGCAGGTTGCTCTCTTGTCCTATCTAACAGGTACTCTGAGCGGTACTTATACATGAATCTGGCGACACATGCTAAAACATGTGTAAAGATAGTAAACAGAATAAAATTACGTAGTGATTGGTAGCTTCCGGATTTTACCCCAGGTTAAAGTTGCTCATGTAATGTCATACAAAAGCAAAAGTAGTACCCTGTAACTAGGGCGAGGCTTTGCCAAGCCTAGTAACTAGGATATATAGAAACAAATAGACGAACACGGATTATGGTAACTCAGACATGCATTATATATGAAGAATATTGCACAGAATATGTAATAGAGATCTTTTGTATGGAGTATACCTCTGCATGATGCTCACTTGGAGGTTCCGCCTCATAGCCTAAGGCTCCCTTCGGGGGAAAGGCGTATAGACTTCCCCCCCACAAAAAAAAGGCCTTGGAGGTTGGGAATACAATGCCCGTATTGTGAAGCTCTCCTCTAAAATTTGCTGGCTCCCAAAAGCTTCCGCTTGGCGGCTTGTACAGCGTACATTGTCAGTCTGAACTCGTACCAGAATCTCGCTCGTGCACTCGAAGTGAGGGAAACTGCAGCTCAAGAAGGTCTGGGCACGAGAACAGACCTGCCACAGATGTATGTATGTATGCATATGTGTGCTTACACACTTCGTTCTCTCTTATCTGTCACCATGCCACCTATGTCAATATGTTTAATATAACTCCAACTTACGGCTGGTGAAGCACATTGCTGTTTCAAATTTTCATACTAAATGTCATAAACATGGCAATAATTGTGTAGATATGGTCTCTCACCTATTCTAGCCATAAACTGCCGCCAAGTAGTTCATATTATCGGGGGGTGATGAATTTCACCATCACGTGATTCATCTCCTGCACACCCCACATGATGCTCGACAGGAGATATTTACAGCCCACCCACTTTCTCTGAGGGCCATTGTGGAAAAGGAGTCGACATTCATGCACTCGCATACGCGGAGGGTAGCTGTGGCGATGCATCTGGTATACTTTTAGCTTCTCCGCAGTCCCATACCCGCTTCCACATAAGAGGCTAACTATGTGGGAGTGTCGGCTGGTGGACTAAAAGGCAAGTTGTGGTAAAAAGCTGGGCAAAGTACAGGGTATCCCTAAATGGCAAATTGTGGTGAAGGTGAAAGGAAGAATGTATTTAGAGTTCCGTGGTTTCTCAGATATATCATCACTTCTACCAAGTCAGCAAGATTCCTCCCCTCATAACCTCGTAATCTTACACTAGGCAGAGAGTTCACCTCCAGCTCAACCGGCGCGCCGGAGGCAACTTATTCACCTTCAGACTGTGGAAAGTCTGCATCAGCTCTTGTGGTCGTGCGCCGGGAGGCAGGGGAAGTATCCCAGCTGACCAATCGGACGGCAGCGGCCTAGCTGGTACCTATCTGGGTCGGCAGTATCCCAGTTCTAACCGTGTACGCAGGCTATTTGGTTAATGGAGGAAAAAGCTCTAGGCATTCGCTGATGCTTGAGTGTAAGTGCACTGGCATAGTGTGCCTTCACGTGATCCTGTTTTCTTTACACCTACCTCTATTTATTGCATGCCCTCGGTGCCCAGGCTTTCCACTTGTGTATCGGAGCAGTAGACTCAGTACGGTGGGAGCTAGTATATAGGGTGTAACCGCTGCCTCTAACGTACAAGTAATAAATCAGCCTGAGTAACTCGGAGCACTTGCCTGCAGTTCAGGGGGATGTATTGGGAAATTGGGTACTTATCACGCATCTGATGGCAACAGCTTCCTTGCCCTCCCCCCAGACCCATCGACCACCCCTAGACCTGGTGACTTGAGTGGATAGCGGCTGTAACTTGCCAACTTACCTCCTTTATATGTGGTCGCAAGTGCAAGGCGGGTTGATATTCAATGATGGCCGCCCTCCCCTTATGGAAACCGAGACTAAGCGAATATAATGTATCAGCCTGATGTCATCTTTTTTTTGACATAATATGAATCTCGAGACTACTTATTAATGTTGAATGCAAGGGTGTGGTTTCCAGAATATCAGGGTAACTCAGAGAAGTTGGTAAGCTTCTACAGAGTGTGCAACCAGAACTCCAGAGTAACCACGGTAGCCCCCAGGGAGAGCTGGTATTATCACTTAGCTAATGGCATGGGACAGGGACGAGGCCGGTGTTAAGAGGAGTTGTTTGTACGTAGTCCGCTTAATTTTTCCAACAAAGAGGCAAATAAAACATAAAACGCCAGGTTTTTCTTCAAGATACACATGACCACATGCTCCATTCCATCTTGTAGTTACACGCAGACACCGTGGGGTTTTTCGGTGTAGTTTCGGAGACCGGGTGGTCACTATGGTGGTAGGATAACGTTGACAGTTGCAGATAGTGGTGGTGGAGTGGAGAAATCGATATGGGTGTAGTGACTAGAATCTGTGTATATGTTCATTAGTACAGGTAGATGAAGTGATGGGAGAACTTACTGTGGCACTAAGGCCTCAGCCCAAGATGAATGAAGGAATGCGACCGCAACCTACTACATATCAGCTTCTATTGTAGCACCCAATAACAACCCCGCATCGCCTCTCATGAAACACCGCACCAAACTGCTGTCCATGGTCACCCAGAGATTTCCCACTCATCACCAGCCAAAAGAGACAGTATTTCATTAGAAATGGAAACTCACCGCAAACATCGCAACGCTCTTCACAATAGATGCATTCTCAGAGCTTTTGAGGGCCTGGTAAGCCGAGGAAATGTATCCGCGCCGTTGCGCGGTGACGGCAGGCACTTGGCGGGTGGGCGCTCGCTTTGCTGGCATGGTACAGATGGTTTGCGTGTGGTGGTATGTGGAGGGAAGTCGTTGTAGTAATGCTACTGTACTCTGCAGAGTACATAAATTTCAAATCAGGAGCTTGGCGAAACACGTGCTTGTACATAGCGCACATCGAGAATCTCCATCAAGAACCGGGCAGACTGGACAAGTTGGAGGCCCTAAAACCAAGGCCTGGTGCTATGGCATTAAGGGCAAACCTAGTTCCATGTTGCCAGTAATATGCGCTCACCATTCGGGTTTCCAAACAAAACTTGCCAACTCTGAAATACCAAAGACAGAAACTTCAGAGAAGTGCTATGTATAGCATAAACTGCTTCTCATAAACTTAATGTTCGCCTCATAGCCCAAGGCTCCCTTCGGGGGAAAGGCGCGTAGACTCCAAAAAAAAATAAAAAATGCTGGTTCACCAAAACGAATCTATACCTACCCTCGCCCTTCCTAAACCTCTGCAACATGTCATTGAGGCTAACAATCAAGCTTCCAGCCATCTTGATGATGAAAATGAATGGCCTCAAGGAGGGCAGTGGCTCCCCCGGTGCACTGACTTGCACATCGTCCCACTTGAGCAGATCCAAATATTTGACTAAATGCATAGAAGTGGATGAAACAGTGTAAACAATAAGGTCTTGTTTGGCAAGAGAGTCGGTTGCACTAAGGTTGGCTGCACCAGCTTTCCTGGATCTGGTGTGAGAAATTGTAATGATTTAATGATTACCAATAGCCTTGCTTGGGGAGAGGCAATCCCAGACCTTCCTTGAGTCTGCCGAGTATCCTGAAGTAGGCACATGGGCATAGCTTGTGTAACCATCGTAGGATTTAGACCCCGACAAGAGTGGGCTCAACTCCCCACAAGAATCGGACTGGACACCGACCAACTCATCGCCATTCCTGAATTGTTGATACTGGGTTTGGTTATATATGGTGCAAAAACAGATAGTGTCTGAATACTAATGTCATTGCACGCGTATATATAGACTCAAAAAAAAAAAAAGGACATTGCACTGTACATAGACGTCTTCAGCACTTTGCCAAGCTCGAGGGTTGGGGTAGTTGGCAGGGCTCTTTATTCGCAACACTGTGCATATGACGCAATTGGTTCCATCATGGAAGCTCCCCACTTTATTAAGTATATATGACGTTTTATTTCTTTTTTTTTTAATCCCCAGATCAAACCTCCCCTACTCTGGCTGACATCCTCCCCGCAATTCCAGCTGACTTCTTGCCTTCCCGCTGCAGCTACTACTGCATGCTGATTATACATGATTAGTCGTCTCAGAGCATTTGCTTTGGTAACCAGAGTCAGTTCCAGGCTTAACCCAACAGCGCCGTGCATATACTTCAAAAACCATCCGATATCCTCAATAGTTTCAAGCTCTCTTCTGTGTCTATCACCAGCTGCTCAATCTACCCAACCATTTAGTCTTAACTCCCGCCCTACCAGACGTACACTCACAACAATGACTACTGAGTACAAGCTCAAGTTCCAGGATGACCCAGATGATCTTCCAAATGGACATAAGATAGAGGCAGAAGTCGATGGAGTAGAAGGCGGGAAAGTGTTGCTGTTAAAGGTCAATGGAAAGCTGAGAGCGTTGAACCCGAGATGTACCCGTACGGCTGTCTTATCTTAGATACACCACGACTGAAGCTAATCAAATTTGGTGCTGGAGATTATGGAGCTCCCCTTGTGAAGGGTGTGGTCACGGGAGATGGAAGGCTCACGTGCCCATGGCATGGAGCATGTTTTCACATTGATACCGGAGATATTGAAAGTATGTTTATACCTCTTTTGTTTATTCCTCTATTGCTAGAAAATAATTGTTTAACGGTAATTACCAGATGCACCTGCATTGGATCATCTAAACTCGTTCCCCGTTCAGGTCAAGAATGGTGGGGTTTTCATCACCGCCAGCGAGGAGAAGATCAGATCTGGCCGCCGACGCCCTGAGATTCAGTGCAAGCCTGCTGCCGCAGGTGGGCATGTGGTAATAGTTGGAGGGTGGGTCGCTTTGCAGTCCTTCTGATCGCCTGCATTGTGTTGACTGTCCATCTCCCAGTGGTTCAGGAGCTATTGGTGCTATCGAATCCCTCCGCGAAAAGGGGTTCACAGGATCGATCACTTGCATCTCCAAAGAACCATACTATCCAATCGACAGAACTCGAATTAGCAAGGCCCTCGTTACAGACTCACAGAAACTACAATGGCGCGATGGCGAGTTCTTCAAGAATGCAGGAGTTGTTTTCAAGCTGGGCACCATTGTATCTGAGGTTGACTTCAAGAATAAAAAGGTGAAAACTGAGGATGGGAAAGAGATCTCTTATACCAAGGTTATTCTAGCGACGGGGGGTACACCTAAGAGACTGCCAATGGAAGGCTTTGATTTGGGCAATATATTTTTATTGAGAGGGGTTGATGATGCGAAGGCAATTGTGGAAGCCGTGGGTGACAAGAAAGATAAGAAAATTGTGGTGATTGGGAGCTCGTTTATTGGTACGAGTCCACATTTGTTGCCAATTGATGAGAGTTAACATCAGAATAATATGGTGTAGGTATGGAGGTTGGAAACTGCCTCACAAACAAGGGGAATGATGTGACCATTATTGGCATGGAGGGTGCACCACTGTGGGTGTTCACGACTCTTGGGGATGGCTGTTTTTTTTGATGCTAATTGTGAAACCAGAGAACGCATTGTGGGAGCACAGGTCGGGCAGGTCTTCCAAAGGCTTGTGGCATCCGCCGGAGCGAAATTTAGGATGAGTGCCAGTGTAGAAAAGGCGATCCCATCAGGTAGGGAGTCATTGCTTACCTTATTATTCGGTTCTAACGATGCTCCTGCAGTGGCCGACCCCACAGCGGTTGGCAGCATCCTCCTCAAATCTGGTGAACTCGTCCCTGCTGACCTCATTATTCTCGGCGTTGGGGTCACACCCGAGACCCGTTATATCAAGGATGAAAGTCTTCTTTTGCGGGACAAGTCACTTGAAGTAGACGATTACTATAGAGTTAGGGGTGCTGAAGATGCCTATGCTGTTGGTAGGTGTTTCGTTTCATGATAGCAAATGCCCAGTTTTAACCGCCCCTTCAGGTGACATCGCCAGCTATCCGTACAAAGGCCCTGGAGCTAAGGAGGCTTCACTGGTGCGTATTGAGCATTGGAATGTTGCCCAGGGCTGTGGGCGCCTGGTCGGTGCGCACATCGCTAAGGGGGAAAAACCAACAAGCTTCATACCAATCTTCTGGTCGGCACTGGGTGTCCAGTTGCGGTATTGTGGAAACACAATGCCACAGGGATATGATGATGTGGTAGTTCAGGGTAACCCAGAGGAAGCAAAGTTTATTGCTTATTATACCCAGGGAGAGACAGTGGTTGCTGTGGCTAGTATGCAAAAGGACCCTGCAATGCCACAAGCAGCAGAACTGATGCGAAGAGGAGGAATGTTGACCAAGTCGGAGTTGAAGGCGGGTGGGGACATAATGAAAGTGGACGTCACGGCTGGGGTGGTAATTTAGGAAACTGTGTCTCCAAGTGACGGCTTTGAAGGGTGCCTGCTGGTGTGATGGGGTGGAAGTCCTGAGGCCCCACACTCGGGGTTTTTGCCCACTGGTGGCAAACCTGGTGGCTATGGGATACTGTATTTCATTATATGGATATGCAGGTTGGGAGCTGGAATTATGACGATTGAGCTACTCTGAGATTATCATACCAGGATCCATAATACTGCACAGTATTTATGTTTTAGTGTTTATGATCATTTATTTTTAGCACTGACCCACACCCCACATGACCAACAATCTTAGTGGAGAATAACAAAAGTACGGAGCCATATTGATTTTATTCCCAATCTATTCCTTGGGCCGGTGCCACTCTTGCATATGGCAGTGGCAAACAATAAGTAGAACAATATTCATGCAAGAGCGGCCAATTAATGCTGTGTTTGCCCAACTAACTAAGTGATGGAACGGGGCTAGTAGATCGGCAGCCGGGAATTTATGTACATTAGAAACTAGTCAGCGGATAGATCGACTAGTACAGTAAACAATATATCCCGTGGGCGGGTGGGCAAGCACTTTAGTTCGTACAGATATCTAGCTGTAGTTGGTACTAGCGCAAGTAAGGGATATATAGATCAAACACCAAACTGGGCTTTGGACTTTGATACCTGGCTTAAATATTCTCTTACCCTCACATCAGGGTAACCATTTATACTCTCTAGTTATCTACATCAGAATCTTATTCCAGATACAGAATATACCTTTCGCTTCAATTCTCAGAGATCTCTTTAGAGTCAATAAATATGTTCTCATTGTTGAAATATCCACATGGTTACGCTGCCCACCATCTTGTTGCAAAGTTATATTAACCGCAATGCCACTTAAGTATACTAAAGTGTCTTCAATTTCCCATCCCTGCCCGCCCCGCCCAAGGGATAGGGAGATAACCTCTGAAGCACCAAATAACCCGCAGGTACTCAATTCAGACCAACCCCTAAGAAACAATTACAAGCAAGCATAGTTATGTTTGTTGCTATCCAGTACAATATATCAACCCAAGGGAAGAAAAAAGCCAAAGACATATTCAATACCTGCCCCGCCCAAATGCATGTGCATGTTAATGTTTGTACCTATATACCCACCCAAGCAAGTAGTAAAGTCAACAAATGGAAAAACTGGTGAAGAAAGAAAGAGGGACGTAAAAAAAAATGAAATGTGATAGGACAAACGCAGAAAGTTTATTGGACATAGATTGGGTGGTGGCATCTGGCGTCGAAATCACCTCCCTTTGCACGTATGTCGGGAATTGGAGACCTAAGGATTTGAAATCGCCAAACTCGGTCCCAGCTTTGACAGAAATATCACGAAAGAATCAGGTAAACGACAAACTCAGAAGAAAATGCAACAAGAAAATGAACGCCTTCCCCATCATCATGTCATCCAAAGAGCACTCAGGATCAGAAATATAAAAGCATTTTACAAGTCCAGGAGTTCCAAAAGAAAAGGGGGGGTATTAGTAAGTATCGTAGGTACCACAAGAACAAAAGAAAAATGTAAAGGGTGTAAAAGAAGGAAAACATCTCAAGGGGTATAAGTCCGCAAATCAGAACAAATAACCAAGTACCTGCTGCCAAATGTTGGTATATGACTTCTCCCCAATATAATGTTTGTCTAAGATCCAAACCATGCCAATTCATAGCCCATGCCATATCTAATAGTCCATCCCAGTCGGGTACCACTGCCGCCTCCAAAAATCCCATTTCCATACCATGTCATTGCCTTTGCTATTCCCTTGCCATTCTTACATCTGCATACTCTCCATCATACTCTCCCTCAACAATTGCTCATCCACCATGCTCCTATAAACTGCAATCGGTACCGGCTTGCTCAGAACTGGCGCACTCGTCATCCCACCAGAACTCTTCGCACTCCTCACACTCCTCGCCGGACTTGTCCCCGTACTAACCATTTCCCCTGCCAATACCGCCTCAGCCGGAGTACTCTTACTCCTAAAACCCGCAATGGACACTGCAGGACTCTTACCTCCACTCGTGGGCGTAGCTACACTTGATCCCTCCGTCTCCGAATCCTCACTTGGCGCGGTGACCTTGAAGCTTGCTCCAAAGGGGGTAGAACCCCACCCCCACCCACCGAACCACCTGCTGCGAGAGGACCCACTGGCATTGGCTCGTGCAAGGCCTTTGCCACGAATGTTACCACCTGCAAGGAGGTGGAGGTGGTCGTATGCTGCGGAGGAAGCTCCACTGTGAGAACGGTTGTGCGCAGATATAGCTTGATCTTTAGATGCAGCTGCAGCCGCGATAGCTGCAGGGCTGGTAGGGTTGAAAGAGGCAGTGGGAGCAGAAAGGTGGTACATCTGAGATGCAGGGACGAGAAGGCTCTCGTGTGATGCAGACTTGCGTAATATTGAGCGCCTGCTAGGGGAGGGCGGGCACGTATCCGTTGGCGGGCCATTCGACTCATATTGCCCGTCTGTATGTGTATTTCCGCAACCACTAACCAAATTTTTAGCTTCATCCCGCTCACCAACATCACCACCACTTTCATCCTCTGCTAGATTCTCCAGAATCTCCTCCGTGTACAAAATCGAAAATGGTGGCCCGCCAGTTGAGTCTCTGGGCCTTCTTCTCGACCTATCACCAAATTTCTGTACGGACACTGAGTCCCACTCTGTATCTGCCGTACTCGGCCTTGTCGAGTCTACTCCATACTCCCTATCGAATATACTAGAGTCTCTGAAAGTTGACACAGATTGGGGCGATCCAGGAAACGAGAGAAGGCCACGGCCAGAACTGCTCCGCATGTGACTGGGTAACTGCGGCCAACGCTGAAACCTTGCCGACCCAGGAGTTGTAGGCGTTGAATCAATGTCGGAGGTAGTCATGCTCCTCCTGTTTGGATCAAGTACTAGTGGAGCCCGACCTCTACGTTTTACCCTCCTAGGAATAACCTTCTCTTTGTGCACATGATGATGGAAATGTAGCTCCGGGGTGGGCGAAACTACTGGTAACCTTCCAGCATCAGCAGGCAGTTCCCTACTCAACGGTGTCGGTATCCCTGTTCCCTCTATCCTGCCTAATTCCATCAGCTGTTCTCTCAAAGCTCCCACCTCCTCCTGACTAGTCAATAGCATATCCCTAAGCTCCGAAAGTGCACTTTGTAGGTGATTATTTTCTGCCAGAATGTCCCTCATAAACTGTGACATTGCCGTCCTCTCCACCAGGGCCGATGGGAACGCTCCAGGCTTCCGGTCTCCAACCTGTCGCTTCCCAAGACGGTCCATCAGATTCTGAGCGCGTGCCTTCTCCATCCGATGTTCCCGTTCGATCCTTTCTACCTCGGCTGTTAGGTCTACAATAATTTTTTCTGCTTGCTTCCATCGTGCCACAGCCGCCCTTTCGTCCTCCTTCGTCCTCGTGATAGTCTTCTTCATCTCTGTCTGTTCACTCTCCAAGGCTTGTAGCTGTACTTCGAGAATTTCGGTCCTGGCTGCAGCAGTAGCCACACGTGCCAGCTCCTCCTATCACCACTCTTGAGTTAGTATCGTACCTACAATATTTCGTAAACGTAGCGGATACCAGAGCGGCCGGAAAGAACGTACATGGAGAGCATCCAAGTCCCCTTGCATCTCCCTAACCTTGATTTCATTCATGGACATTCCCTGGTTATACCCCTCCAGCTGAACCAATAGCCGTCTATTCTCCTCTATCGTCTTTTGGTTTTCCACCTCTAGGTCGTGATTCTCCATCTCTAAATTCGCATTCCGGCCTTCCAGTTCCTCGACTGCATGCCGTAATTTACTCCTTTCCTGGGTGCCCTCGTGTAAGGACTTCTCATGACGCTCGAGTAAAGCTTTTCCTAACGATGCTGCAGTCTGGACGTCCTTCTCTAGCTCCATTAAGAGGGCAGTGCTTTCTTGGAAAAACGCACAACAGTCTTGCTCGCAGCAGCATTTGATGCCCTTTTCACGGAGGCTGGCTACACTCGCAGCCCTGGAAGAATGGTTGGAAGCCTGACTGAGAAGTGTCGAAGTTAGAATGTCGAGGGAGCCGTATGTTTGTGAACCCAATGGGGAGGACATTGTTATTTCGTGGACGGTCAGTGACGTTTTCCTTTTTGCCCACGGTCGTGGAAAGGCCCCCTCGATGCTGGTATAGTTTTATTTCAACGGCTTTCCGATATTAGCAGTCAGGTCGATATTCGTACGCGGAAGTCGGCTAGTTGTGCTCCATCAAATAAACAGCTGCTGAATGTTCTGTGCCGTATGAAAATGGGGTTGCTAAAGATTTATTAGTGGAAGGTGGCGCCCGATGACTGCAATGGATTACGGCGATTTGATGGGGGTTGGACCAAGCACATCCCTATCATCCTACCCCGGTTTCACTGTTTGCACACCACACACACCTTCCCCTTAACGTTGACTACCAGGCAGCGAGTACCAGTATTCAAACTCGCACGAACGTTGGATCACCCACCACGGTATTTCACACGCACTAGGCATCCAGTAGGAGCCCAGAAAGCGTTCATCTATTCATCTGGTTGGTTTATCATAGTGTCCTCGAATCGGCAACGTCCAAGTGATGTGTCTCCAGCTAGGACCCTGTCGTCGTGTACATCCAGAAGGCTAGAAGGCCCAGAAGCAGGTACAGTACCAGTATCTATGTAACCAGAGAATTTCAAAACTGCACCTCCACTAGGTACAATACTAAGAATGCCTTCATGCGAGCGAGAGAGATACGGTAGAGGATGGAAACCGCATGGAGCACACACAGAACCAGGCTTGTGTTTTTCACATCTTCATCCATCTCTCCTGCCTGAGTCAAGTGCCATGAATTTACTTTTTTCTACTTTCCTTCGCTGGCTGCAGCGAATGAGAGGGGAGGATTGTAGATGCCGAGAGATCGCACACTACTGCGCCTCGGCCTAATTCCCGACTCTTGACTTGGATGCACCCAGGTTCCGTCATCAGATCGTACAGAAACGTAACGCAAGGCTAGCCATAGCAGATTTGGCCCGTCAAACCAATGCAGGTACAGCACATCAGCTAAGGGAAAGGGTACGAGTACTCTACACGACTGATAGGAAACTTGAAGAAAGGAAGTTCATTTGGGGGGGATCGGGGGGGGATCGGGGGGGGGTCGGGGGGGGTGGGGATAAAACGTGCATAAATTGTCCAAGAGTTTTGCAAACATGCCTGCTATGGATATATATATTAATTAATTGGGGCGCGGGAGAGGAAGAAACCAAAAGGCAATATCTATGCTTCTGCCTCCGAAGGTTTACTCCATCCTTCCAGGATTACTCCGGATTCCTCCATTTGTATTTCTTCCATGGTGGTCATCTCGCTATGATATCGGCAAAGACACTTGACCATATTCCCTGGTATACTGACACAGTTGCGACCACAATCGTGGGCTAGGAATCTGATGTCAACATGCACCCCTCCCATTACCCTTTTTATTGCTTCGTAAAACATCTTCTGACTTGGCGTATGCTGCAGACTGTCCGGACTGAAAAAACTATGGCCATCTTCAGACGACAAGCTGCGCGCTATCACTGGCTGGACAAGGCGCTTAGTATGATCCAGTGCAAGCAGGAAAAAATAGTAACTCCCAGTGAATCTCTCCACGACACCGACAGCGATTTGTGTTATTCTGAAGTCGCTCTGTTATTATGTATGTAAGTATAAGTACAACTAGCCGTTAAGTGTGTCAAATATAGTACAAACCATACCTGTCTCCCTACCCTTATTCCACCTCTTTTTCCGACATAATTCGAAAACATCTTCTGCATCTGCGGCTGCCGTGTTTCAAACTGTGCCGAAAATTTCTGCTGTAGGAATTGCCTGATGTAGATATCAAGCTTCAGGACTGACACCCGGGGTGTATATGCCTTTCCTCCAGCCCGTACAGACTCTCCATGCAGGGTCTCGGGAGTGGTGTGCCAATACCTCAACTCTGGAACCTACACAAAAGGGATCAACGGCTTTAATTTTCATTTTTCTCATCCACCCAGGTCACTCGAGACACACACCTTCCTGTTGATCCATCCGAACGGCTCAAAGAAATACACGGTTGCCGGGAGGATAACTGATATGGCTGCTCCGTCTCCCCATGTATCTCCATACCCTCCTGAACAATTCAATCCCAGGAAGCAAGTTCCAACTAAAGCTGCGAACCTCCCTAGCTCTACTGCGCAGTTCCACTCCCCATATCGGATTTGTAGAATGGAACGGGTACCAAGCCCCATGCCATTGTTTTTCCAATACAGCACCTGAGCACAATGGTCCCTGAGGACATCCCACGCTGTGAAGGCCGAGGCTAGGTAGGTATCTGAACAGCCAATTCCAGGCTCCATTGGAGGCTCCCCGCTGGCCTGTTCAAGGTGCATATCAGGGCTAGAACTATGTGAGCCCTTATTGTCCCTGATGAGTTGCCAATAAACGATACTTCCACCAGTACCATCAGTGTAGCCATCAGGCTCAATTAAGCCTATTGAATACAACCCCACAGATTAGGGGAAGTCTCTGAAAGAAGGGTTCATGAGGCTTACCAGCTAGTTCAGAATCAGTCCACATGGCTGGTTTTCTTATAGAAACCACATGATAGGGGTAAGTTGGTCTTTCCCCTATAATCTAAGGATAGAATATAATTGGTAACCACCTTCGCATTAAACGCGGGAGAGCTTACTATATGTTTTCTCAAATCTCCATTATCAAGCTTGAGAATGGATACCCGTTCACAGTGTCTCGTGACGGGCGTTGGCCTCCTCACTCCATTCTGATCGCCGCAAAGTTCCCGGTTGAACAAATACTTTGTTTTGCGTAACTGGCAGCATCTTTGAGAGTCAGCATTGCAATCCATGACGTGCATTGTTTACTGCTCAAAGTGTGGCACTCCTGCAAGGGTGCAAAGGGTGGTATTATTGTCTTGGCATTACACGTGCACAAGCGGCTGGATTAGACAATTAGGTGGGGTTACCCTGAACTGGAGAACTGAATATATTTTAGGATAACGAAATACAAATATGTTACAACTCCACCTCTTTTTCATACTTCCATTTACGTCTTGTAGATTGCAGATCCACGTTCCACCACGATCTCCCACTGATTTGCAGTGCTGACATTGTGGCCTCTCTCAGCTGTTGCAAGTCAAAATTCTCGTCGATGTCTGAGGGGAGAGGAAGTGGTAGGTGACTTGTGATATGTATGCCAAATATCCCCTTTGGAACGACTGTATTCGAGGTGCTGCTCACTTTTTCTTCGGCAGCATCCGGCGGCACTTCCCAGTGGTAGGTACTTGTTGATCGAGCGGAGGGCTGGGTAGTGACCAAGCATCTCTGCTCTTCTGTCAGATGGTTATCTTCAGTTCCCTCATTGCTTATTTCAGCTCCTCTCTTCTGAATCCGTAACATGTGTGGTTTCTGGTTCTGATTTTCCCGTTCCGTCGACGAACGCCCGTCATTGTTTCTCGATAGGCGATTAGCCAGGGGAAACAATGATGTATCTGCTTGCTTTCGAGGAACTTGTGACATTTCCGGATCTCCCCGCAGGCCCACTAGCAAGTGAGCCTCATCTATAGTATCCCCGGACACCTCTCCCTGCTCTTCAACCTCCTCCCCTTCGTCACATGTCAGATCATCATCCCACTCGTCCCTCCCCATCTGTGCTTCCTTGCTTACTACTCCTGGCTCTTCCTCCTCGCCGCTCAAGGGCTCTGCCTTTACCTCCCGCCCCCCACACTCTGTCCCTTGTTGCGTGCCTTGAATCCGTCGGGTGGTGATTTCCTGCTCCAGCCTGCTCCTCTTCTCTTGAATCGCTAAGCCACTGTCTTTTGTGCCTCCGCCTGAAGCCCCCCTCTTAAGTGTCCTTTTCATCGGAGATACACTTCTCGTCTTTGTTGAGTACGTTTCCATTGAGGGTTGCAGCCTTAGCTGCTCAGCCCACTTCTGCTCATTCAAATCCTCAAGATCGGAATCTTTCCACTGACTGTATTCAGGAACCAACTGGCTGGAAACACACTCAGAAATCCTCATGCTATTGTCAGGGGCAACCACCCTTCCCATGTCCCTCTGCAACTCTGTCTGCAAAAAACGCATTTCCTCATCGTGAGCAAACCGATCACCAGAGCAAAGATCTCCAAAGAGGGCTCTGATGCTTCTAGTTTCAGACCAGTTGTTCTCGTCCACCACGCAGGGATAAACATCCAAGGGTCGGAACTTTCCCACAAGGTGCCGTAGCTCTTTGTAGGAAGAGTGGCGAGAGTAAGGGAATGACTTCAGAGAGCATTATTAGCAACAATTTTAACCCCAAAACAATGGAAACCGTACAATACGGGTCGAAAGCCATTCCCCGTTCACTCCTAATACACATTCCTCTACTTTTGTATCCCACTGCTTTTTCATCTTTGCACCATCCACAATCAATCCCTGCTTCGCGAGCTCTTTTCCTTCAGCAACCTTTGCCAATACTTTGCTCAGGTGAGCAAATGCAATTTCCTTATCTGTGCCCCACTCTAAAGGTAGCGCTTCGCCACGGGAATGAACTGCGTGAAGAAGAAGCCTCTGGACTTGGGAAGATATCGTTGACCCAAGTATATTGGCTAGTATCTTCAAATTATTGCTGTGAAGAGGAAGCTCACTGTGCGACTCCACTATTTATAGCCACCATAAGTCTCAGGGCCATTGAATATTTCATGGCAAACTCACAGTCCCCTTGCCCTATTCCTACCTCTTGAACCTCGACGTTTCCTACTCTAGTTATAATGGGTATGATATACACCACTTTCTTCCCCTGAAGTCCGGGGCAGTCTAAGCTTCTATCGCAAGAGTGAAATCGAAACTCAGGGTTTTTTGTTAGACGCCCTTCGATAGTGCCATTACCGAAGGTAAAGCCGTTCAAATAAGGTCCCTGGGGTAATGCTGATTTTGCCTTTATGGAGCGGAAAAGTCTGTGCTGATATTTGTCAACATGAATCTATCTATGTATGTCTACATTAGAATGATACAATAGTTGAATAGGGTAGGGTATCTGCCTTAGTATCAAATGCAGCCGATAGTGCAACCCAAACATCCTCGTAACCAAACGTCCATGTGTTGAAATGAAATGTGGTATCTTTGGGATATTTCAAGATTTCCCCAACCAGCTCCATTATTCCCTCTGCCTGTGCTAATGTTAGGTAATACTGTTGGAAATTTCAGATATAGAAGCCCTTGACCTTTGTAACGAAGTCCTGGTATAAATTCTCTCTCGAGACACAGGATGTGTCTAGGTATAAGCTTGATAGGCATTTTAAACCCATAGTATATGGGACAAGAACAGGGTGTCGAGCAATCGCCTCAACCCACCACGGCTCCGCTGGCCTCAGTCAGCGCGTTGGCTCTGATTGGGAGGTATGATATTACCTCTGATATCCCCAGTATACAATATCGATTTTTCATCATTTTCTATGAGAAACATGACCGCGCCAGGGCAATGATTCGCCTATAACGACACTCAGTCACCACGGGCATCACATGGTCATTGGGAGGATCGAACATCAAAAAGAGTAACCCTGATTCTTTCTCCATTACCAAGCTCAATCATTGTCGGTGCCTCTAGAGGTATAGTTTTCTGGCAATGTTACCCTGGTGCTTATCCTGATATTACCAGGGGCCTTTACCAGCTTAAGCTTTTTGTCAGCATATGTAAATTCATGAGCCTCCACAATTTGTTTAGCAAAATTTATCCGGTGCGCGCGCCTCTCCAGCCGAATAAGTAGCTGTATTCCAACATCAGTCAATTTCACATCGTGCAGTTCACGACCAACAAGCAGACCTCTTTCGTAGCCTCAGAACAGTAGATGAATGGGCCTCCATAAAACCCTTCAAGTCCTTGAAGATGATCACTTATGCATTACGCGAGTTAGCCAGAGCTATGTACACATCGAAACAAAGCCCCTGGGGTATATGCCTGTGTATATGTGATAGGAAACAAGCAAGTGCTGGTTTAGACCCAGGCTGAGGCCTAAAATAATCGACTTCATACAGCAGTTAGCATGGAGCTTCAGCTTAGGAGGGCAAGGCATACTCCGAATATCTGGAAATTCTACGAAGCGCTACTGTTAGCTGGGTTGTTAGGTAAAAAGCTCAAAGGGGCATTCGATACCAGCTACTGTCCCTCTGAAAGTTGACTGGTGATAATAATTAGCCGACGAATCCGCAACAGCACCTTGTAAGGGGATTTACCATGGGGTAGACGGTATATATGGGCTTTTTTTTTTGGAGCGTGTTGTGCTCGCGCTGATTTTTGTTGACAGACCATCTGCCAAGCGCTTCACATCATGGGTCGTGCAGCCATATGATCTAATCAGGGTAACACTACATTCAAATTCACAACACTCTTCAAAATTGGCACAAAATTAAGGCCTTTTACATCCCCCCAGCAGTATTCTGCTTGACGATCTCCGCTGCGAAAGTTGCAAAGTCCCGAGTCTTGTCTACCATTTCACAGAGATTTGGTTCTAACATCACATACATTAATACCAGTTGCCTAAGCATACTAAAAAGGGAGTTGACTCACGGGTAAAGACTGCTATCGTGTTTCTCGCTACACCACGCGCCAAACTCGCCCGGCAACCTCTCACGAAGTGTGGTACGGCCTTGAACCTTCCTTCTGTAATGACTTCCAGGGCTATCCCATGCTGTTAGTTAAATGAGCTACGATAGTTATTGCCATAACTTACCTTCTCCTGTCTGGAATGCCAGAGCGTCTCTCGGGATATCAACTTTGTAGATTTGCTCGGTCCTGCTCTTGATGTACAAACCAGCAGCTGGGTCCGGCGCACTGGGTAGTTCATCGAGCTCCACCCCATTGACCATGCTTATGTGTTGACTATCCTCGTCGACGTACATGGCGGAAGTGAGCCCAGTTAGGCATCCATGGTCCTTGTGTGTTCCTAGCAAGACTATGAACATGGATGCTTATGTGAATGGAGCACGGGGGAAGCACACCACACCAGCCATCCAGCTCATTATCATCTTCTGCCTTGCCATTCTCTAATTTAGGAGGGGGGAAATAGTGCAAGAGCCTCGCCTTTGTGGTAGTTGAAGCCTTCACGACATGTTCAAGGTAGCCTTTCTGGTAGCCTTCAATGTATTTCTCGGCTATTGGGGAATGTTAGCCACTCTGGGGAAAAAAACAGACCCTGAATTATTACCATATCTGTCACAAGTCTATTCGCGCTCATCAGAATAGCCCCCTCAAATCAGGTTTGGGGAGCATACCCGAGCGACCAGAGCAGCTGTATCTATAATCAATATGCACTGAACCCAAAACCTCAGTATATATCCACCTAGCTGGGTTCTGGATTTTCCCCTACCATCTCTTGCACTGTTTCCTTGAATCCCCACAGAAGCTCCTCCCTAGGCCAAATATTCCCCTTGGTATACTCTGGGAGATTTGGGTAATCCCCTTCCGCCCCGTCCAACCTTGAGTCTTTGTAAAAAGCGCAATTCACATAGTAGGAGCCTTTCAGGGTATCAACCATGTTATTGGCAAGCATTTCCTTCCCACATGACCTGCTTACAATTGACGAAATTTAGCATTGCCCACCTTCCGGTTCCAAACCCAAAGGGTACGTATTACCATCCGACTAGGTATTTTGCTTCAGGGTGCTCGAGGCCTTTCAGCTCCTGGGGGGAAAGGTTTCCAAGGTGGGATGCAAACGACAGTATACGTTTCCGTAATGGTGCAAATTTCACAGGGAGACCAGTAACCACAATAATCCCGAGAGAATCAGGACCAAACGCCTCTACCAATGTCGAGTGGTCAATGCTTCCTAATAGCTCATCAGCAAGAAGATACATATCACGTGCTTGCACATACACACCATTTTGAAGCTGTTCAAAGGTAACTGACACAGGCTTTGCAGTTTCATAGGTCGTCGGCATGTCTGATCACTCCTGTCTACGCACTTGTACTTTGCACACTTAAAGAATTCTCCACTGTTTCCTACCCCTGAATCTTATGACCCCGTGATCTGCTACCTACCCAGTGTTGCATTCTAGATATATAGCATCTAGGTAAATATGGGTACCTTGGCAAGACACGCGAGGATTTGTCCAGCAAAATGGTCAAACCATTGGCATTTAAGGGCGACAAGAAGACCAAAAAGCGGAAGCGAGCAAAGGAGGGCGCTGGCGATGGCGATGCAGGCGAAGGAGGGAGTTCTAGGTCTACTGTTGTCGCTAAAGCGAGCAGTACTACTGACGAACCTGAAGGATGGGTTACCATGGAACAGCTGGAGGAGCTGACCGGGCCGATCATGTTCACCTTTGTAAGTCTATATCGGGCCTCTAGAAAGAAGAAGTAATGGTCAATGTTAATGGGGAAAGCAGGCAGCGACAAAGCCAATCTGTATGGCGTGCGATGCTACGGGCAAAGTCTACGCCTCGACCCTCGAGAACATTGAGGGCGAGAATCTCAATACTGCAGAGCCAGCGGAAGTCAAGCAAGTATGGGTTATCACTAAGATTCACGGGACTGAGCATTACTCGCTTAAATCACACCACGGCAAATACCTCAGCTGCGACAAGTTCGGCGTGCTGAGTGCTACCAAGGAAGCGATCTCACACGAGGAGAGCTTTGCAGCTATCAAGACTGACGTGGGGTCTGGTTGGGCATTCCAGACTGCCAGGGACAAGTACATTGGGGTTGATGATCCTAAGGGTGGAGGAACAATTGAGATACGGGGTGATGCGGAGGAAGTGGGCTTCTGTCAGACGTGGATGATAAGGGGCCAAGCCAGATTCAAGAAGACGAAAAAGGAAGAGAATAAGTTGAAAGACAGGATCACGAGGAAGGATTTGGAGGCGCAGTAAGTAAAACGATGCTGGATGTGCTAGGCAACAGTGCTGACTGGCTATGGTTGATAGGGCCGGCGTGAAGCTGGATGAAGATCAAGTGAAAATGTTGAAAAGAGCCAGGCGAGGTAACATAAACCCCTCAACAAGAAATTTTGTGCATTATAGCTAACACAGCTACAGAGGGTCGATTCCACGAAGCACTTCTCGATGTACGCGTAAAGTTTGGGAAACATGATAAATTTTCCTACTAGGAAGTCAGCTTTGACAAACAAACAAACGCTAAAAATAAAATACACCTCCTCAATATGAAAAAATATTCATGTAGGAAAGGCGTTGCTCAGCTCCGCAGCAGCAACGATCATACTCAGACACTTGGATTATCATAGTATCACAGTCTTGTTGAGGGTATAAGGTTGCTGGGTTTTGAGTATGGTGAGCAGTTGACCTGTAGAAATTTCATGGAGCAGCAGCTTTATTTTTGCTAAGCTGTAGAAATAATCTGTTCAGACGCTGTTGGATATTTTGAAGAGCAACTGTCATATATGGAGTACACTTAGTGAAGCCATGCGGCGGCTTTTAGGGGGGCTGTGACGGCTCACCATTTACAGCTGCAAGTCGTTTTGAAGTCTGCGCCAGTTTCACTACAGTAGGTCGTATGGCAGGTGGCTCCGAGTTCTCCAAGTAGTTTTGTAGCTCTGTGCATAGGGACGTGTAAGTATGCCTTCCAATCACCAGGTACCTCTTTGCTGCAGGGACGGCCATACGGGTAATCAATCTCTCCAACTCGTCACTCAATGCCAATTGACTTTTGTGCACCTGCATCAACTTCTCCGTAGTCTGCTTTATCGTCGGGTCGAATAACGTCTTAATCCCGTTCACCAACGGGTCGTCAATCGGGGGTGGCGGTGAAGCCAAATGCTGGTTTGCTGCTTCCGACAGCGCAAGATCCAGTGGAGTGAGCGGCCGTTCGCGCTGACCAGCCATGGCCGTTGCTGAGCTTGAGCTTCCCACTGGAGATGTCATGTGGGCATGGAGGAGTGTAATTCGACCAGTTTAGAGGTTGCTATTGTGTGGAAGCTTAAGGTTAAATTCCTTTCCTTAGGGCAATCCCAACCACACCACCAACCTGTGACATCTCGAGTCTAATCCATGATCAAATCAATATTTTTTGCGCACTTCCATACTGACAAAGGTGAGACCCCCCGCCGTTCTGGAAGATTGCCGCTCCTGCATTGCTTAAAACATGTTTTGGGTATGCATTCTCAGGCCCACAAGTCCTCTACCAAGTCCCAGATGGCTCCGTTACAATGTCCCCAAGCTCCTTACATGATCCTCTCTTCGACTTCGATACGGTCTCAGACTATATTATCCCCAAACAAGAGCTATGTGATCGCCTCGTAACGGTCTGTACCAACCATTTCCGCATCCTTGGATACCCTATGTGCATTGAAGACCGGAAATACGACCGTAATGAATACATCTTCAACATAGCCATTGTGCTGGACGAGAATGTCGACCCTTCGAGCTACAAGAGTGTAGTACGGAAGCTTGCCAAGCTCTTTCGGGCATTAGAGGAGCAGAGTGGATTCCTCTGGAATGAAGTGACGAGGAGTGGGGTCTATAGCCTGATTGAGCAGGTTATGGAAGATTTGAACAATTATTGCGAGTGCATGATTCCCATAAGTGAGTGCTCAGGGAGCCTGAAGATATGGGAAAGATCTGGAATTGAGAACCTGTAGCTGATGATATCTGGCAGATGATTCTAATACGATCAACATCAAGCTGTTCCCAATATATGCTCCTCCTCCACCCGTCAAGGCCTACCACGTGCCCATTTGTACCGTCCAACTCGAGCTCATCATGGACGTCAACTGGGACCTAACAATGCAAAAGGTTGCCCACCCAATCCTCATTCTACTTCCACACTACTCTAATTTTCCTATTCAGATCATCCCCTTCATCGACGGCATCAACTCCGTCAAGCGCATCTCCGAGCTCGCCGACGCCGACTACAACCTCACCAAAAAATGTATTGAACACCTCCTCTACTACAACTGCCTCATCATGGTTGACATCTTCCAATTCTCCTCCATCTATGCTGTCACAGCAGAAATAACCTCCCTAGTCAACGTCCCCTCACTCCAAGAGGAATGTATAAACTACATCTCAATCCATCCCACACATCCTAATATCAAAACCCCACCGCCAAAACTCTCATTCCCAGCTATCTTCGAACTATATACCTCCCTACGACAAGGATACACACTGAAACAATGGTGTATGGATAATAAAGACCTCTTGCATGGAATTGATGTCAGGAGGTTTATAAGCTTTGGCGTAATCAAGGGGATTTTGTATAGAGTTCATAGGTATCCAGTGTCGAATGACCCAAGCCAGTTGGATAAGAAACTGCCTATGGCCAAGTTTCTGGATGGGAATCACCATTTTGATGATATATGCACGGAGCTACAGATATCTGAAAAAGAGGCAGCAGAAAGGCTAGCCAAGGGTTATGGGGACATTCAAATCATTGATCGATAGGTATGGCCAATGCCGCAGAGTTTTCTATTCACGTGCAATGTATCACGCAACCTCATGGATATGAGGGCTCAGTACTCGCAAGAGATAATTGTTCACAAAACGAACCATTCAATCAAAGTAAATACATAAGTACAAATGGGTGTCGGTAAAATATGTGGTGAATGATATTGGGCAACAGGACACTGAATCCTATTCTTCCAGTCATAACAGTAGTAGTAAGTGGTAGCAGTGATATAAGTGCGACTGCAACAGGTATCTTGTTAACAGTGGTATTTGGTGGAGAATAAACAAAAGAATCACATTCTAGGAAACTCGTGAAAAACCCAATGCAATCATGTTTGCCCCCACAATTTGAGGACCCCCATTTCAGCGCCAGTCTCAAATCGACTAAGCAGCACCCATCTTAAACTACCACCCCACCTCTGTTCACCGTAACGCTCGCCAAAAGTAACTGTTTTTGGTAATCCACAAAGTTGGCCTCACGGATTCAAGTACAATGTGAACGCCCACTCAATCAACCCCCTATTGAATAATGACCAAAACACGGCAAAAAGATGAAAACCCCAAAGCATTCCATTTTCTAATGACAAACTACAACCCGAGAACGCTGGAAATAGAAGTATGTAGCAAATAACAACCCAGAAGAATCAAATAAATTACTTCAAATCATGCAAAAGCAGCCCATGGAGAAGGAAGGCGATGAATCAAAAATAGGCAATTGCGAGATGTATATAGCCATATTTGAGCTGCATCTGTGGGCGTGGATGAGGTTGAGGTTCATAACCAATGGCGGACAGGGACAGCAAATAGTGGCTTTAATCAATTGTCATTCTTGATGGTACCGGATGAGCAGCAGGGCTCAATTCCGTCATTCCGTGTTTCTCCTCCTCGGTAGGGAATTTACGTTTCGTGATATGTGGCTTAAGACCCTTGTTGAAGTTGAGCATGCACGTAATCGCATTGATGATGGTTATTGTGATTAGGAGCAATGTGATAACAGCTAAGCCACAGTCAGCTACACGCATTCAAAACGAATATCTGATGAAAATGCGTACCAAATGATGTCAATGATCTCCGGGCTGGAAGATATTGGTCTCGCCTGTCGTCGTCTGTGTACATACGAACAAGCTTGAACAAGAAATATGCCATGGAGCCATGGAATACAATCTGTAGAAAAATGATGTCAGCCGATACCCCAAGTAAAGTACGTTGAGATGCTTACCACTACGATAGTCATCAACCATGTAATTTCTCTGCGAGTAGCCCAAGCAGCAGTAAGCAGGAAAACGATGGTCAATGGGATAACAACAATTGTAAGTTGAAATTCGATGTCGTTAGCGTCAAGGACAATAACCAGGAATTGAATGGTGAACCCGAGAAAGAAGAAAAAGTCGAACTTCAACAGTGCCACGAAAATCTGGAACGTTAGATATCTCCGCTTCATCCTGAGGTCGGCAGAAATATGCTTGTAGATCGTCCAGGCAAACTCGTCATAGAGCTTCCAGGCCACAATCGACATCAAGATGGTACATAATCCGAGAACACAGGGGATTGCGATGAGGAACGGCTGAATATCTCCCCATATGTTTCTTTTCGCCTTTGGTGTCGGTTTCAGTTCCAAAAGATACACATTGGCTTCCCTAATTTGGTCCATTTGAATTGCCGCATAAATCAACAGAGCACCATTGAAGATACAAAGACCGATAACTTGAATCGTGTTTTTCAGTCGTAGTGCATCATAAACCAAGCCGATGAGAAATATGTGAGCAAAAATGAACAGGGTAAGGTATCTAGTATCAAATGTCAGCACCCCAAATGGTCACCGCCACTTAACATTGCCCAGCAAAGTTGAAGATGAATATTACATACGTCGGGATCGTCCGAACTTGTGGAGGGTTATCACCATCCTTGTATATGATGTTGTTCTGGAAAGTCGCGAAGACAAATCTACAAACAAGATCAGCACATGCTCAGCTGAGTATCCAAGCTGCTTTTCGTACCCTTCAAATCCTAGGACTATCACCGACTCCACAAATGCTATAATCAAAAAGCACCATGTCCATGGGGTGCTTGGTAAGTAAACCATACTGTCGCCTTCGCGCCTCCTCTGTCGTCCTCCTAGGAGGCTGTTTTGGCTACTGTCGAAAATTTTGGTTGATTTATAAGTGACCCGCTGAAGTGGTTTCAACCAGCCTTAGCTAGTCCTGTCAAGACTAGACCTCCACTGATGAAGTCGATGGACGTAGGTTGACTCGATGTTAGGCACAAACGAGGTTGGCCTGCTGAAGGAGTTCTATGTTTTCGGTCGGTCACGAAACGTGGTAGTGGTTACCTCCTGAGCTCCCGAGACGAGGGCGGAAGTGAGGCTGATGTTGTACTTTTACTTTGCCCTTTGTCGGGAAGGGGGCTGAGGAGGAAGGAAGAGTATAATAAATAACCAAGCACTGTGAGATTTCTTTTCCTTCTCGTACTGAACCCAGAACCGGCTGTGCTGTCGAGGTGAGAGAGGTCAAAATGAAGTGTTGACAAGGTTTTTGAGCGATAGAAGAAGGGTTGGAAATTAAGGCGCAGTTAGGAAACGACAGTATGGTAATAGGAGTGAGAGTTGGGGCTGCAACGGAGCCAGCTGGTGGAAAGAGAGGTGTGGAATGAAGAAACAAGAGCAGCGCAGAAAGGGAACAGCAACACGGAAGGCCAGGTCTGTGCCGCTTTTGCTTGGGGAAGGGCGCAGACCCCTGACAGGGAAGGCGCATCTGCTGCCCTTCACCACGCGGCTAAGAATAGCTGCAATTTCGAAAAAATTGCCGTGCTACCAAGATGCTCAAGTAAGTTGGTGTGGGATGTTAGAACGATCGTCTAGAAGGCCGTCAACTAGGTAAGCCTACCTAATCAGCGATCACTATCACGACATAAAACCTCGTGGACATCGGAGGAAGCAAATAGGTACAGTACATCTTACCCATCTCTCTCGACGGGCCAGCCCCATCCCTGGCCTGCAGGATTTCCTTCTAGGTACCTACTTCACCACCAGTTTGAGCGTTTCAGGTCTGCGTCAGGCAAGGATCTGTGGTTCCCAAAGGAAAAAAGAGTAAGTAGTTCACGACATCCGATGTCGTCTTGGAGCCGCCCATCTTGAGTCAGGGCTGAATCCCCTCCAACTCCACGTGCAACAGTGCCCGTGAGTTATATCTGCCAAGCTACTCATAAGAATTGACCTTATATACTTCCGAAGTACAAGCGACCCCACATAAATCTTGAGCGGCTTCCTAACGCATTGGCATTCATATCCCCAAGAAGACTTGCTGCACAGGCTAATTGACCACCCAGATATTTACCAGCTGCACCGACCTCACCTCCATCATATTTGTCAAATAACATAGATAAACAGAGTTCCGATGTGAAAAGAGCATAGATCAGGCAATCACAAGCACAAACCACGGGTCTAGAGCACAGCCTTTGGGTATGGCCAATCAACCTACCCACCAACTTGTTTACGTCCCCAATGCATTGGCTTTCACTGGACATTGCCAATCAAAGAACCCTAATTACAGCATTATCGCAGCCTACTACAGTGTGCCATATCTGTGCCGTATTTGTGCTGCCTAGGTACCACTAAGTCTGGAATATATATAAGAGCCA